>VYKS01000113.1_pt1 | contig 51844 bp, 50 predicted proteins | sample 5114511 | NCBI WGS metagenome assembly VYKS01 (sample SAMN12291795, study PRJNA351875) | freshwater metagenome | isolation source: freshwater lake | place: USA: Michigan, Gull Lake | collected 2011-07-05 | reverse complement strand
CAGCGCCCGGTCGAAATCGCGCACCACCACCGCGTTGATCGCGCCGTCCCCGGCCGCGATCCGCGCGATGGCGGCCTCGCACTGCGCACGCGCGTTCGTCTCGCCCGCCGCGATTGCGGTGGCGATGTCGGTCGCGGACGCGCGCGCCAATGTCATCCCGGTGCGCCTGTCCGCTGAATCAGCTCGATCTCATGCCCCTCGGGGTCGAGCAGAAAGGTCAGCCGCGCGCCCGGCAATTCGTGCGGGCCGTGCAGCGGACGCGCGCCATGCGCGATCGCGCGCGCCGCCGCCGCATCCAGATCGGCGGTGGTCAGGCCGACCGGGCCATGCCCGTTGCCGACACGGATCTCGCGTCCGTCGCTATGGTGGAACAGCACCAGCGTGAAGGGCTGGCCGGGCAGGTTGAGCATCGACTCTTCCAGCCCGGGCAGCACCACGCGATTGGTCACCGCGAAGCCAAAGGTGTCGCAGTAAAACCGCTCCATCGCGGCCAGGTCGCGCACGACCAGCTTGAAGAAGCCGAGGCGGAAGCGCAGCGCCTCCACCTCGCCCGTCTCCGCGCCGGTCAGTGCGGCATCAGCCATTGAAGCGCTCGCCCTTCTCGGCCTTGTCCTTCAGCAGTTGCGCGACCTCGAAGCCATGCTTCTCCAGCCCCGCGACGATGGTCTTCAGGCCGACCGTGTCCGCCCAGAACATCGGGCCGCCGCGATAGACCGGCCAGCCATAGCCATAGATCCACACGACATCGATGTCCGACGCGCGCTGCGCCATGCCTTCCTGCAGGATCAGCGCGCCTTCGTTGACCATCGTGTACAGCGTGCGCTCGATGATCTCCTCGGCGGTCACGTCATGCTGCACCGCGCCGGTCTTTTTGCGGAAATCCTCGATGATCTCGGCGACGCGCGGGGACGGCGAGGGGTTCCGCTTGTCGTCATAGTCGTAGAAGCCGGCCTGCTTCTTCTGGCCCCAGCGGCCCTCGGCGGCGAGCGCGTCGCGGATGCTTTCGATCCGGGTCGGGTCGCGGTGCCAGCCGATGTCGACACCGGCCAGATCGCTCATCTGGAACGGGCCCATCGGCATGCCGAATTCGACATGGACGCGGTCGACCTGCTCGGGCGTCGCGCCTTCCATCAGCAGCTTCATCGCCTCCACCTGGCGCGGCATCAGCATGCGGTTGCCGATAAAGCCGTGGCATACGCCCGCGACCACCGCGACCTTCTTGATCTTCTTGGCGACGTCCATGACCGTCGCCAGCACATCCTTGTCGGTCTTCGCGCCGCGCACGATTTCCAGCAGCTTCATGACGTTGGCGGGCGAGAAGAAGTGCATGCCGACGACATCGCCCGGACGGCTGGTCGATGCCGCGATCTCGTCGATGTTGAGATAGCTGGTGTTGGACGCCAGGATCGCGCCCGGCTTGCAGATCGTGGAGAGCTTGCCGAAAATGTCCTTCTTGACGTCCATATTTTCATAGACCGCCTCGATCACCAGGTCGCAGTCGGCGAGGTCGTCCATGCTCAGCGTCGGGGTCAGCAGGCCCATTGCCTGTTCGACCTGCTCGGGCTTGATCCGGCCCTTGGCGGCGCTGCCCTCGTAATTCTTGCGCATCACGCCGGTGCCGCGGTCGAGCGCTTCCTGCTGCATCTCGACGATCGTCACCGGGATTCCGGCGGACAGGAAGTTCATCGAAATGCCGCCGCCCATCGTGCCGGCGCCGATCACGCCGACCTTCTTGATCGCGCGCAGCTGCGTATCTTCCGGCACGTCGTCGATCTTCGCGGCCTTGCGCTCGGCGAAGAAGATGTGGCGCATCGCCGCGCTCTGCGTGCCCATGATCAGCTTCATGAAGCCGTTGCGTTCACGCTGCACACCCTCGGCATAGGGCTTGTCGACCGTTTCCTCGATCACCTTGATGATCTCTTCGGGCGCGTCGAAGCCGCGGAAGCGCTTGGCGTTGGTCTTGCGGAACGCGTCGAACACGCCCGGCTCGACGCTGACCGGCCTGTCGCTGGCGCGGGGCAGGGGGCGGGCGTCGGCCACTTCCGTGGCATAGGCGATGGCGTCGGCGGTCAGGCTGTCTTCACCGGCGAGGCGATCGACCAGGCCAGCCGCCTGCGCCACCTTGGCCGGAACCGGATCGCCCTTCGCCGCCAGTTCGAGCGCGAACTCGACCCCCGCGACGCGCGGCAGCCGCTGCGTGCCGCCCGCACCGGGCAGGATGCCGAGCTTCACTTCGGGTAGGCCGAACTTCGCCGAGGGGACGGCGATGCGGTAATGGCACGCCAGCGCAACCTCGCACCCGCCGCCAAGGGCTGTGCCGTGGACGGCGGCGACCACCGGCTTTTCGCTCGCCTCGATCGTGTCCACCACGGTGGGCAGCCCCGGCTCCTGCATCGGCTTGCCGAATTCGGTGATGTCGGCCCCGGCAAAGAAGGTGCGCCCGTCGCAACGGATCACCGCGGCCTTCAGGCTGTCGTCGCTGTTCAGCTCCTTGATCGCCGCGTCAAGCCCCTGCCGCACCGCCGCGCCCAGCGCGTTGACCGGCGGGTTGTTCGAGGTGATGACGAGGATATCGCCCTGCTTTTCAGTCGTAATCACGGACATGTCGCTCTCCAGTTGACTGCTGCGCCGGTCAGGCCAGCGCGGAATAGATCATCGTCTTCAGCTCGCGCCGGATCGGGTACAGCCCCGATGGCGACAGCTGGGTCATGAACACCATCGTGATCCGTTCGACCGGATCGACGAAGAAGGCGGTCGAAAACATCCCGCCCCAGTAAAACTCCCCGACGCTGCCCGGGATCATCGATCGCGCGACGTCGATGTTCATCGCGAAGCCCAGGCCAAAGCCGGTCCCGGCATTCTGCGTCTCGCTGAACAGCGACCGCGACAGGCTCGACAAATCCTTGCCGCCGGGAAGGTGGTTCATCACCATCAGGTCGAGCGTCTTGCGCCCGATGATGCGTTCGCCGTCCAGCGTCCCGCCATTCAGCAGCATGGTGCAGAAACGGTGGTAGTCGAGCGCGGTCGAAACCAGCCCGCCGCCGCCCGACAACAAAGTCGGCTTGCGGCTCCACGCCGATTGCGCGCCGCGATCGTACAGGACCCGGCCTTCGCCGGCCTTGAACGTGTAGCAATCGGTCAGCCGGTCGACCTTGTCCTCCGGCACCCAGAAGCCGGTGTCGTGCATGCCAAGCGGGGCGAAGATGTGCTCGGCGAAATAGGCGTCGAGCTTCTGGCCCGACACCCGCTCGACCACCGCGCCCAGCACATCGGTCGCGACCGAATAATTCCACGCCTCGCCCGGCGAGAACTCGAGTGGCAGCTTGCCCAGCGCCGCGACGAACCCGTCCAGATCGAGATGCCCGTGCCAATTCTCGATCCGCCCCTCGCGATAGGCCGCATCGACATTGCCGCGATTCTGAAAGCCATAGGTGAGGCCGGAGGTGTGCCGCAGCAGATCGATCATCCGCATCGGCTCGGTCGTCGGCTTCGTCACGAACGGCACCCCGCCGCCGCCGCCGTTGTATACGCCCAACCCCTTGAACTCGGGCAGGACGTGGTGGACCGGCGTATCGAGCGCTACACTGCCGCCCTCGACCAGCTGCATGAACGCGATCGACGTCACCGGCTTGGTCATCGATGCGATGCGGTAGATCGACCCTTCGTCCACCGCCGCGCCGCCCTCCCGCGCTGCACCCTGATGGCTGAAATGCGCGATCTTCCCGTCGCGGGCGATCAGCAGCTGGGCGTTGGGCAGTTTCCCCGAGTCGAGGTAGCGCGCCTTGACGAACGCATCGATGCGCGCGAGCCGATCGGCGTCGAAGCCGCTTTCCGTAGCGGTAGCGAGGGCGGTTGAGTCCATACCTCTAATTCGAATCCTCGTTCCGGGGCGTTCGCCTTTGTGTCGCTTCCCTATTGCGTTGAGCGGCTAATGAATCAAGAATGAAGTGTGTTCGGGACTGGCGGAATCGCCAAACCGGACATTCAACTAAGAAATGATGACAGCATTGGAGAGACCCGCCTTGGCCCCCGAACCGCTCATCCCGCTCGACCCGTCCTGGCCGAAGATGACGCTGGCACAAGCCCAGGCGCTGATGACCGCGCCCGGCCAGAAGCTGGAAATGGAAGAAATCGAGATTCGCGGCATCAAGACGCGGGTGTGGAAGAACGCCCCGCCGCACCTTGCCGCGCTGCTCCACCTGTCACGCACCCATGGCGAGCGTATCTTCACCATCCACGAGGATGAGCGCGTCAGCTTCGAGGCGAATTTCCGCGCCACCGCGCACCTCGCGACCAAATTGCGCGAAATGGGGGTGGTGAAGGGCGACCGCGTCGCGCTGGCGATGCGCAACACGCCCGAATGGCCGGTGATCTTCTTCGCCGCGGTCAGCATCGGTGCGATCCTCGTCCCGCTCAACGCGTGGTGGACCGGCGGCGAACTCGATTACGGCCTCCGCGACTCCGGGTCGAAGATCCTGTTCCTCGACGGCGAGCGCTTCGCCCGGTTGCAGAAGCGGCTGCCCGACCTGCCCGATCTTGAGCGCACCATCGTCAGCCGCTGGGACGCCGACCTGCCCGAGGGCGTCGACAAGCTCGAAGACCTGATCGGCGCGCCGAACGACTGGGCGTCGCTTCCCGACGTCCCGCTCCCCGCCGAACCGACGCTGGGGCCGGAGGACGACGCCACGATCTTCTACACCAGCGGCACGACCGGATCGCCCAAGGGCGCGCTCGGCACGCACCGCAACCTCTGCACCAACATCATGTCGGGCGGGTACGCCGCCGCGCGCTCCTACCTGCGCCGGGGCGAGATGCCGCCCGAGCCGCAGCCCAAGGTCGGCCTGCTGGTCATCCCGCTGTTCCACGTCACCGCCTGTTCGGCGAGCCTGATGGGCACGCTCGCATCGGGCAACACCGCCGTGTTCATGCGCAAATGGGACGTGGTCGAGGCGATGGAGATCATCCAGCGCGAGAAGGTCAATCTGACCGGCGGCGTTCCGACCATCGCTTGGCAGATCCTGGAGCATCCCGACCGCCACAAATACGACCTCTCCAGCCTGGAGGCGATCGCCTATGGCGGCGCGCCCTCCGCGCCCGAACTGGTCAAGCGCATCTTCACCGAATTCGGCGCGCTGCCCGGCAATGGCTGGGGGATGACCGAGACGATGGCGACGGTGACGAGCCATTCGAGCGAGGATTATCTCAACCGCCCGACCAGCGCCGGCCCGCCCGTGCCGGTCGCCGACCTCAAGATCATGGACGCGGACGGCATCAACGAACTCCCCGTCGGCGAAGTCGGCGAGCTATGGGCCAAGGGGCCGATGATCGTGAAGGGCTATTGGAACAAGCCCGAGGCGACCGCCGAATGCTTCCGCGACGGCTGGGTCCGCACCGGCGATCTGGCAAAGCTGGACGAGGAAGGCTTCCTCTACATCGTCGACCGCGCCAAGGACATGATCATCCGCGGCGGCGAGAATATCTACTCGTCCGAGGTGGAGGACGTGCTCTATGCCCACCCCGCCGTCACCGACTGCGCGCTGATCGGCATCCCGCACAAGACGCTGGGCGAAGAGCCGGCTGCGGTGGTCCACCTCGCCCCCGGAATGGAGGCGACCGAGGCAGAGCTGCAGGCCTGGGTCCGCGAACGGCTGGCGATCTTCAAGACCCCGGTCGCGATCAAGTTCGTCGCGGAAACGCTGCCGCGGAATGCGAACGGGAAGATCTTGAAGAAGGACTTGAAGGCGCTGTTCGTTGAGGAGGGGGTGGCCTGACGTCAGCCGAAGCGGACGTTGGTGAGACTCTCCGACAGCGCCCATAGCCGCGTTGCCACTGCCGGATCCAGCGCCTGCGGCGGCACCCGCGCGGCGACCGGATAGCCGCGCGTCTCGCTCAACGCGTGCGGCCCGTAATAGCCGCCGGGCATAGCCTCCGCTGCCGTTGCGGCGTAAAGCGTCGGCAGCGCGCCCTGCGCGGCGGGCTGGAACAGGAACCATAGCAGCGAGCGCGCCAGCCCCATCGCGCTCCAGCGCCCCGGTGCGTTGTGGAGCAAATCGGTCCGCGCGATCCCGGGATGGGCGGCGATGCTGGCGACACCCCATCGCGCGGTATCGCTCCGCCGTTGCAGTTCGAGCGCGAAGATCAGACAGGCGAGCTTGGACTGGCTATAGGCCGGCATCGGCCGATATGCCCCCTCGGCGTTGAGATCGTCGAAGTCGATCGCCCCCTCGCGCGCGGCAACGCTCGACAGGCTGACCACCCGCGACCCACGCGCGCGGCATAGCAGCGGGAGCAAATGCCCGGTTAGCGCGAAATGGCCCAGATAGTTGGTGCCCAACTGCAGCTCGACGCCGTCGGCGGTTTCCCGCCGCGTCGGCGGAACCATAACTCCGGCATTGTTGATGAGCAGGTCGATCCGGTCGTGCCGGTTACGCAGGCGTTCGGCACAATCGGCGATCGAGCGCAGGCTGGCCAGATCGCATAGCTCGAACCGCATCGCCGCGCTCGGCACCCCTGCGCGAATTTGCGCGATCGCGGCAGCGCCCTTTTCCGGATTGCGCCCCGCCAGCACGACCTCTGCACCCGCCCGCGCGAGAGCCCGCGCAGTCTCCAGCCCCAACCCGCCGGTTCCTGTGATCACCGCGATCCTGCCCGTCTGCGAAGCCATTTCGCGCGTCGTCCATCGTGCCATTGTCAGCCCTTTCAAAATTTCTGCACTCGGTGTATATTAAAAATGCACTGAGTGCAATAATAAATGGAGGCGGGGTGACGGAGGGCGGACTGCGCGCGCGTAAGCGGCACGAAACGATGCAGCGCATTACCCAGGCCGGGCTGCGCCTGTTCATCGATCAGGGCTATGAAGCGACGACGCTGGACGCGATCGCGACGGCGGCGGGGATCTCGCGCCGGACCTTCTTCCACTATTTCAAGTCGAAGGACGACATCCTGCTGTCGCTGCAGAGCGGCATGGGGGAGGGGATTGCGGCGACGGTGCGCACTGCGCCGCCCGGTCTGCGCCCGCTCGAAGCGATTCGCCGCGCGATCATCGACGCGGTGGCCGGGTTTCCGTCGGATGAGATGATCCGGATCGACCGGCTGATGCGATCAAATCCGTCGGTGCAGGCGCGCAAACAGGCCAGCTATGTCGAACATGAACTGGCGCTGTTCGCGGCGTTGCGCGAGCGCTGGCCTGATCCGGATCAGGAGCTTTCGCTGCGGCTCACCGCGCTCGCGGCGATCGGCGCACTGCGCGTGTCGACGGAGCGCTTCAGCAGGGAGGGCGGCGCGAGCGATCTGGTCACGTTGCTCGACGCCGCGTTCGACGCGCTCGACACCGGCTTCTGATCGGGCGGCGACCGTTCGGCCCGCCGCCCTTGCGATCCAGATTACCGAATTACCAGATCTTCACCCGCTGCTCTGGCGGCAGGTACAGCGCGTCGCCGGGCTTCACGTTGAACGCCGCGTACCAGGCGTCGACATTGCGCACGATGCCGTTGACGCGATACTTGGCCGGGCTGTGCGGGTCGGTCAGCAGGCGCTGGCGCTCGGCGTCCTCGCGCACCTTGGCCTGCCACGCCTGGGCATAGGACAGGAAGAAGCGCTGATCGCCGGTCAGGCCGCCGATCACCGGCGCCTTGCCATGCTTGGCCTGATAGCGCTGGTACGCGCCATAAGCCATTTCGATGCCGCCCAGATCGCCGATATTCTCGCCCAGCGTCAGCTTGCCGTTGATCTTGGTCCCCGGGATCGGCTCATAGGCGTTGAACTGCTCGACCAGCGCGGCGGTGCGCTTGCCGAACGCCGCCTTGGCTTCGGGCGTCCACCAGTTGGCGAACTTGCCGTCGGCGCCGAACTGGCTGCCCTGATCGTCAAAGCCGTGGCCGATCTCATGCCCGATGATCGCGCCGATCGCGCCATAGTTGACCGCCGGGTCCGCCTTGGCATCGAAATAGGGCGCCTGCAGGATCGCCGCCGGGAAGGTGATCTGGTTCATCAGCGGGTTGTAATATGCGTTCACCGTCTGCGGGGTCATGTCCCACGCCGCGCGGTCAACCGGCTTGCCCAGCTTCGACAGCTGGTACTGCTGGCCCCACTCACGCGACGCCATCATGTTGCCGAGCAGGTCGCCGCGGCTGATCTTCATGCTCGAATAGTCGATCCACGTCGCCGGATGGCCGACGCGCGGGTCGAATGCGGCGAGCTTGGCCAGCGCCTTTTCCTTGGTCGCGGCGTCCATCCACTGGTTCGCCTTCAACCGCTCCTCCAGGCTGGCGCGCAGATCGACGATCAGCTCGTTCATCTTGGCCGAGCTTTCGGGCGGGTAGTGGCGCGCGACGTAAATCTCGCCGACCGCTTCGCCCAGCGCGCCGTTGACCAGCTGGATGCCGCGCTTCCACCGCTCGCGCTTCTGCGGGGTGCCCGACAGTGTTTTGGCGTAGAAGTTGAACGAGGCATCGTCGAACGCCTTGGGCAGATACGCCGCGTTGGACGAGATGAAGTGGAACGTCATCCAGTCCTGCCAGGTCGATACCGGCACCTCGGCAAACATCTTGCCCAGCGCGGTCAGCGCGGTGTCGTTGCCCATGATCATCTTGGGCAGCGAACCCAGACCCGCGGTCTGCATCATGCCGGCCCAGTCGAATTCGGGCGCCAGCTTCGCCATGCCCGCCCGGTCCATCGGCTTGTACAGCGCCATGATGTTGCGGTTCTGCTCGGGGCTCCAGTGCACCTTGGCCATCGCGGTTTCGAACGCGACGATCGTGTCGGCCTTCTTCGCCGCATCGGCGATTCCCGCCAGCGTCAGCACCTGTTCGACATAGGCGCGGTATGCGGCGCGGAACTTGTCGTATTTCTCGCCTTCCAGCAGATAATAGTCGCGCGCCATGCCCAGCGTGCCTTGCCCTGCGAACGCAGTATACTGGGTCGGGTCGGCCAGGTCGGGGATGATCCCGACATCGACCGGGCTGGCATAGCCGACGGTCGCGAACAGCGTCTGCAGCTTGGCGCGGTCGTTCGCCGCGGCGATCTTCGCCAGATAGGGCTTGAGCGGCGCGGTGCCGCGTGCCTCGATCCCGGCCTCGTCCATCCAGCTGGCATAGAGGTCGCCGATCTGCTGGCCCTTCGCGCCGAACTGGCCGGGGTTCTTGGCCATGTCGTCCAGAATCGCGCGTACCGAGACTTCGGCCTCGTCGGTCAGCTTGACGCCATAGCCCGCCGAGGAGCGGTCGGCCGCGATCTGGACCGACTTGTCCCAGCCGCCATTGACGTACGACCAGAAATCGTCGCCCGGCTTCACGCTCTTGTCCTGCCCGCTCAGCTCCAGGCCGACGGTGCCGTAGCGCGGCCCGGCATTTTGCGACAGCGCCGGCGCGGTCAGCGCGAGCGCGGCCACGCCCAACGTCAGGCGCGCGAAAACATTGATCTTCATGGAAAAATCCCCCCACAGACTCGGTAGTGTATTGTGTTACCATAACGGTGAGTGCGGGGCGGCGCAATGCCGCTCACACCCACTTATCGTCGTCCCGGACTTGAGCCGGCGCGACGGCGGAGGGTTCAGGTGAGAACCCCTGCCACCGCCTTGTTCCAACCGGCAAGCCGCGCCTCCCGCGCATCGCCGTTCATCGCCGGTTCGAACATCTCCACCCGCCCGCGCATCGCTGCAGCTTCCTCCAGCCCGGAGAACAGCCCGCAGCCAACGCCCGCCAGCATCGCGGCGCCCAGTGCCGTCGTCTCGGTGAACGCCGGGCGCTCCACCGTCACGCCAAGCACATCGGCCAGATCCTGTGCGATCCAGTCATTGGCGACCATGCCACCATCGATCCGCAGCCGTGACCAGTCACAGCCATCGGCGGCAAAGGCGGTCTTGAGGTCGTGGCTCTGATGCGCCATCGCCTCCAGCGCGGCGCGCACGACATGCGCCTTGCCGCTGGCGAGGCTCAGCCCGCTGATCGCCCCGCGCGCTTCCGGCTCCCAATAGGGCGCACCCAGCCCCGACAAAGCGGGCACGAAATACACCCCGCCATTGTCCGCGACGCTGCGCGCCAGCGCCTCGGTCTCTCCCGCGTCCGCGATCAGCCCCAGCGAGTCGCGCAGCCATTTGACCACGCTCCCGGCCACGAACACCGACCCCTCGATCGCATAGGTGCGCTTGCCGCCAAGCTGGCACAGCACCGTCGACAGCAGCCGGTGGCGCGACGTCGGCTGGCGCTCCCCGGCATTGGTCAAGACGAACGCGCCGGTGCCATAGGTCGCCTTGGTCTCGCCCGGCGCCAGGCACGCCTGGCCGATCGTCGCCGCCTGCTGGTCGCCCGCCAGCCCACAGATCGGGATGCGCCCGCCGAACAGCGTCGTCTCCCCGAACCGCCCGGCGCAATCGACGATCTCGGGCAGCGCACCGCGCGGGCAATCGAACAGGTCGAGCAGCCCGTCGCTCCACCCGCCGCTGCCCAGGCCCATCAGCAAGGTGCGCGAGGCGTTGGTTGCGTCGGTGACGTGCAGGCCGCCCGTCAGCTTCCACACCAGCCAACTTTCGACCGTCCCGATCGCCAGCCGCTCGCCGGCCTTCCGCAATTGCGGCCAGTTCGCCATCGCCCAGGCGATCTTGGTCCCGCTGAAATAAGGGTCGAGCAGCAACCCGGTGCGCGCCTGCACGCCCGGTTCCTCGCCACGATCCTTGAGCTCGCGGCACAGCTCCGCGCTGCGCCGGTCCTGCCACACGATCGCGGGGGCAAGCGGCGCGCCCGTCTCGCGATCCCAGAACACGATCGTCTCGCGCTGGTTGGTAATGCCGATCGCCGCAATCGCATCGGCCCCGCCCGCGCGCTCGACCATCGCCGCCGCGCACTGCGCCGAATCGACCCAGATCTGCGCGGCGTCATGCTCGACCCAGCCGGGGCGGGGATAGGATTGGCGCAGCGGCGCAGACGCGCTGTCGAGGCAACGCCCGTCCGGGGCGAACAGCATCGCGCGGGTCGAGGTCGTGCCCTCGTCGATGACCAGCAGAATCTCTCCCATCGAAACAGGGTAGCCGGGATTACATCGAGCGCAAATCGCGCTAGGGTTCGCGCTAGAGGTAAAACGCGTGGACGAAGCTTTCGGAAATGACCGGCGCAGCGAAGGGGAGGGCGGTACGCCCGACTCGCCGTCGCATTTCGTGCCCGCCGTGCCACCCGCCGATCATGAGACCGAGGCGGAGAATCGCCGCGACCGCCTGCTCGCCGGGTTGACGCTGATCGCCGGGATCGGCCTGGTCCTCGCCATCCCCTTCGCGCTCAAGGCCGGATCACCTTTCTTCCTGCCGCTTACCGCCGCGATCGTCATAGCGATTGCGCTGGTGCCGATCCTGGAGTGGCTGGAGCGGCATCGCGTGCCTGCGCCGCTTGCCGCGCTGATCTGCCTGTTGCTGTTCCTCACCGCCGCGAACGCCGCGTTGGCGTCGATCGTGGTTCCCGCCTGGGGCTGGCTGTCGATCCTTCCGGAGCGGATCGACAATATCCAGTCGAACGTGAAGCCGCTGATCGACTTCTATTCGAACTTCGAAAACTTCGTGAACAAGACGATCCAGGACCTTGCCCAGTCGCGCCCGATCCAGCCGGCCGAGACCGCGGGACAGGCACCGCCGCGCTCGATCCTCGAACTCGCCGCGACCAGCGCGCCGACCGCGCTGATCGAAATGTTCTTCGCGGTGCTCGTCATCTATTTCTTTCTGTCAGGCTGGACCCGGCTGCGGCGCAACGCGATCACCAGCCGCACCAGCTTCGGCGGCGCGATGGCGACCGCGCGGGTGATTCAGGACGTGGTCGACGACACCTCGGCCTATCTCGGCACGATCACCATGATCAACGTGACGCTCGGGCTGCTCGTCGCCGGCGCATTGTGGCTGATCGACATGCCGACCCCGCTGATGTGGGGCGGCATCGTCGCGCTGCTCAACTATATCCCCTATCTCGGCCCGATCTTTGCCGCCGGTTTCCTCGCGGTCGGCGGGCTGATGACGTTCCAGGACGTTTGGACCGCGCTGCTGCCTGCCGCGATCATGATCGGGCTGCACACGATCGAGGCGAATTTCGTCACGCCGCTCATCGTCGGGCGGCGGCTGACGATCAATCCGATCATGATTCTGATCTCGCTTTCCTTCTGGGGCTGGGTGTGGGGCACGCCCGGCGCGCTGCTCGCCGTGCCGCTGCTGATCATCATCCAGACCGTGCTCAACGCCGCGGGCAAGCCCGATATCGCCGGATTCCTGTTCGAACACGGCACGCTGGTGGCGCGCGGCAACCCGGCAGCACCGCGTCCGCAAAATATCCGCGAAACCGGTGTTGACAGCCCCGGACCGCCCGGTTAGGTGCCGCGCTCTCGCAAGGGACTGCGCTTCGGCGCCAGGGTCATGCGGGTGTAGCTCAGTTGGTTAGAGCGCCGGCCTGTCACGCCGGAGGTCGCGGGTTCGAGCCCCGTCACTCGCGCCACCCCCTCACGGGTGGCCATCCCCTCACTCGACATCGTAACCCTCGTAACGCCGCCCGCGATGGCGTGCGTCCGGCTATCCACAACCGCGTGTCACCGCCCCCTTGCACCCCCCGGCACAGCCGCTAAACGCGCCCGTTCACCATTATGGAGCGGGACATGAGCGACTCGATTTCGGCCGAGCAGCTGCGCCTTCTGATCGAGCGGATCGAGCGGCTGGAAGAAGAAAAGAAGGGCATCAGCGACGACATCAAGGATGTCTATGGCGAGGCCAAGGCGACCGGTTTCGACGCCAAGATCATGCGCACCATCATCCGCCTGCGGAAGATGGAGAAGCACCAGCTCGACGAGCAGGACGCGCTGCTCGAAACCTACCGCGCTGCGCTGGGGATGCAGTAAGCGCGCAACCCACATTCCCGTCGTCCCGGGCTCGACCCGGGACAGGGCTTCTTATTCCTCCGCCGCAGAAGGAAAGCCCGGCCCGGGGTCAAGCCCGGGACGACGGTGGGGGCGGGCGGGGCATTGCCGCCCCACACCCCGCCGCCCTACCATGCCCCTCCCAACAGGAGGCCCGCATGATTCTCACCACCACCAGCACCGTCGATGGCCACGCCGCCACCCGCTATCACGGCATCGTCACCGCCGAGGTGATCATCGGCGCGAATATCTTCCGCGACCTGTTTGCCGGCATCCGCGACATCGTCGGCGGCCGATCGGGCAGCTATGAACGCCCGCTCAAGGACGCGCGCAAGACCGCGCTCGACGAACTGCGCGACGAAGCCCGCGCGCTGGGCGCGAACGGCGTGATCGGCATCGATTTCGATTATGAAGTGATCGGCAAGAACGGCTCGATGCTGATGGTCTCCGCCTCCGGCACTGCGGTGACGCTCAGCGGGGTTTAGTTTTTTGGTTCACGCAGAGGCGCAGAGATGTGGTCTGCCGCGTCAGCGGCCTTCATTCTTGCGACGGTGCCGCTTGCCGTAACGATGATGATGGGCATGCGCTCCGCGCATCGGCCTACATCTCTGCACTCTCTGCGTCTCTGCGTGAGTAACTTCTTCGCGCCTCCGCGCCTCCGCGTGAACTAAAACCGCCGGTTGCACCCGGCGCTGCCCTTGCCCTAGAGACGCCCCACCCAATTCCATAGAGACACCCCATGGCAGGCCATTCCAAGTTCAAGAACATCATGCACCGCAAGGGCGCGCAGGATAAGAAGCGCTCGGGCATGTTCAGCAAGCTCAGCCGCGAAATCACCGTCGCGGCCAAGATGGGCCTGCCCGATCCCGACATGAACCCGCGCCTGCGCGCTGCGGTCAACGCCGCCAAGGCGCAGTCGATGCCCAAGGACAATATCCAGCGCGCGATCGACAAGGCGAGCAAGGGCGACGCGGAGAATTACGAGGAAATCCGCTATGAGGGCTTCGGCCCCGGCGGCGTGTCGCTGATCATCGAGGCGCTGAGCGACAACCGTAACCGCACCGCCACCAATGTTCGCACCGCGGTGTCCAAGAATGGCGGCAATCTCGGCGCATCCGGATCGGTCAGCCACGCCTTCGACCGCGTCGGCCTGATCACCTATCCGGCCAGCGTCGGCGACGCCGAGAAGGTGTTCGAGGCAGCATTGGAAGCCGGTGCCGAGGACGTGACCTCGTCCGACGACGGCCATGAAATCTGGACCGCCAGCGCCGACCTGCACGAAGTCGCCAAGGCGCTCGAACCCGTGCTGGGCGAGGCCGAGGGCGCGAAGCTCGCATGGAAGCCGCAGACGATGGTCGAGGTGAGCGAGGACGACGCCGCGACGCTGTTCAAGCTGATCGACGCGCTCGACGATGACGACGACGTCCAGACCGTCTGGGGCAATTACGAAGTCTCGGACGAGGTGATGGCCAAGCTGGGGTGATGTTTCATTCCTCCCCCAGCTCGCTGGGGGAGGGGGACCGCCGCCGCAGGCGGTGGTGGAGGGGCGGCCGCGCAGACGGCCGTGGAACAGCCCGGCAAAATTCCGCCCTCTGCGCGGGCGGCCCCTCCGTCAGCACTTCGTGCTGCCACCTCCCCTGCGGGGCAGGGGAGGAACTTCGGTCACGCCGCCCGATCGTCGGCGCCATCCATCCCCAGCATCGCACGGATGCGCCAGGCGTCGGCCGCCCAGTTCGTCCCCTGCGAAAACGGCACCGATGCCAGGCGCGGCGCATCGTCCAGCAGGGGGAACAGCTCGCGCTCCTCGCGATCCAGCCGGTCGAGCACCTCCGCCGTTCGCAGCCGCACCGCAACCGCATAGGCGCGCCAGTCGCTCACGACGACATCGGGCGGAAACTGCCGGGTGTGCGCCGCAAACTTCGCATAGTCCGCCGCGGTCGACTGGCAGAAGCGCTCCGCCACCGCGCGCGCCGCCGGATCGGCATGCAGCCGCAGGCGCGGATAGACCATCCGGTCCTTCAGCGTCAGCGTCCGCAACAAGGTGCGGCTGAACCGCCAGCGCGCATCGTTGAGTTCGGTCAGGCAGGGCGGGTCCAGCCGCCGGGCGATCGCCGTCATCTCCGCGACACAGTCGCGCAACCGGCGATGTTCGGCGAAAAACTGATCGAGATTGGACACGGCGAAACCCGCTTTCTTGGCTCCGGAACGACAGGGCGGCACCGGAACGATGCCGGGACGGGCTGGCGCACCGTCCTTTTGTCTTTTAGGGCGCGGGGATGGTTAGAGGTCGGGCAACCAGTAGAAATACGTTACGGCAAGCGCTGCGCCCGGTAACGCGATGGGCATGACCCGCCTGATTCTTGGTCTCGACCCCGGTCTCGGCACCACCGGCTGGGGCCTGATCCGCGCCGAAGGCAATCGCCTGAGCCATGTCGCCAACGGCCAGCTAAAGACCGATGCCAAGGCGCCATTGCCCCGGCGGCTGGCACATCTCGACGCGATGCTCGCGGCGCTCGTCGCCGATCACGCGCCCGATGGCGCGGCGGTGGAGGAGGTGTTCGTCAACTCCAACCCGCAATCGACGCTGAAACTCGCCCATGCCCGCGGCGTCGCGATCGCCGCCGTCGCGCGCGCCGGCCTCGACGTCGGCGAATATGCGCCGCGCCTCGTCAAGAAGGCCGTGGTCGGCACCGGCACCGCCGAAAAGGCTCAGGTCCACGCGATGATCGCCCGCCTGCTCCCCGGCACCAAGATCGCCGGGGCCGACGCCGCCGACGCCCTCGCGGTCGCGATTTGCCACGCCCACCATCTGGCGAGCGCGCGCCGGATTCCTTGACCCGGCGGCTGGCAGCTATCGGTTCGCCAAACTACTCGAACGTGGCGCCGGCATCGTCGCCAACGCCCCGGCGCAATGCCCATGCGCCGCGCACGCCGTTGACCAGAACGATCAGCAGGACGGTGTTGATGATCAGCCCCGGGATGCTGAAGGCGATCAACTTGCCCAGCACTTCAAGGCCCAGCCACGCGACCGCGACGCTACCCCAGAACGCGCCCTTGCCGCTGCGCAGACGCAGACCGGCGACGACGAACAGTCCGATCGCGACCCCTCCGGCCACGACCATTGCCCCGGCGGCTATGGTGTCCGACGCCATCCCGCCGAGAAAAAAAGTGCTGATCGCGGTCAGCACGGCGGCGATGAAACAGGCATAGGCGCCATTGCTCGCCGCGCCCAACGCGCCATCTTCGGTCGTCAGATCGATGTTCCAGAACGCCATGATATAATTCCCCCCAGAAGTTTCCCCGCGCTCGAGCCTAACGATTGATTTCCCACGCGCAATCCTCTGCTGCTCCGCGCCCAGCCCGTCGAATTGCCGCAGTCCCACTCCGCGCAGTGCCGCAGTGACCGGCGTGCGTCTTTCCGCTTTCCTACAACAGCCCGTTCCGCTTATGTACCAATGGGGTCGGGCGCGGCGGGTTCCAAGCTCCGGGTCGCAGGCACCACAAGACATCCGCGATAGTGTAAAGCGAGTGTAAACTTAGGATTTGGCGACACCGGCATGATTGCGCATCTGAACGGCCACCTTGCCGCTACCGGCATCGACCATGCGGTGATCGACGTGAATGGCGTCGGCTATCTGGTCGGCGCGTCGGCGCGGACGCTGGCGGCGCTCGGCGCGATCGGTGAGTTCGTCACCGTCCACACCGAAATGCTGGTCAGCGAAGATTCGATCCGCCTGATGGGCTTTGCCAGCGCCGAGGAGCGCGACTGGTTCCGCCTGCTCACCGGCGTGCAGGGGGTGGGGGCCAAGGTCGCGCTCGCAATCCTTTCGATCCTGTCACCGGCCGAGGTTCAGACCGCCATCGCCCGCGCCGACGCCGCGATGGTCGCGCGCGCCAATGGCGTCGGCCCGAAACTGGCGCAGCGGATCGTCAACGAACTGAAGGACAAGGCCGGCGGCATCGCGATTGGCGGCGGCACGCCAGGCGCCGCGGCACCGGCCGGCGGCGCGGCGAACGACGCGGTCTCGGCCCTGCTCAACCTCGGCTTCAAACCGGCTGAAGCGAGCAACGCGGTCAACGCGGCAAGCGACGAACTCGGCCCGACCGCGACGCTGGACTCGCTCGTCCGGCTGGCGTTGCGGAAGGCGGCGAAGTAGGTCGAAGCATGTAAGATAGCGCTACCAGATTCCCGTTGCGCTTAAAAGTGATAGCGCTACCATCTACTCCGCCGGATATGATTCCGGTCGTGCAGGCCCGCAAACGGGCCGCGATTAGGAGAGAGAGGATGCGTTCCCTTACACGTCGGGAAACCCTTGCCCTTGCCGGAGCGCTGGGCGTTGCAGCCTGTAGCGGAGGCGGATCGAGCGGCGGGGGTACCGTCTCCACCCCGTCGCCGACACCATCACCCGGCCCGTCGCCCAGCCCTTCGCCGTCGCCCAGCCCGTCGCCATCGCCAACCCCGACCAGCACGCTCAAGGCCGCCGCCGCGTCCAAGCGGATGCGCTTCGGATCGACCTTCGCCTGGGCTTCTCCGGGGGCGGATGCCGGGTCGTTCAACAACCCGGCCTATGCTGCGCTGCTCGAACGCGACTGCCAGCTGCTCGTCCCCGAAAACGAGATGAAGTGGGAATATCAGTCGAGCGCGGAGAATGTGTACGACTGGACCCGCGCCGATCAGATGCTGGCCTATGCCGAGTCAAAGGGCATGGAGATGCGCGGTCATTGTTTCCTGTGGTATATTCAGGAACGCTTCCCCGCCTGGCTGCGCAGCTATCCGATGGGCGCCGACCCCCGCGCCACGGCCGAGCGGCTGGTGCGTACCCACGTCCAGAACACCGCACGCCATTTCGGCAACCGCATCAAGAGCTGGGACGTGATCAATGAGGCGATCGATCCCGCGACCGGCAATGTCCGCACCAACATCCTGCACAACGCGGTGGGCGGCGACAATTCGATCCTCGACCTCGCCTTCCGCACCGCGCGCGCCGAACTGCCGACCGCGGAGCTGGTCTATAACGACTATATGGACTGGGGTTCGACCACCCACCGCAACGGCGTGCTCACCCTGCTGCGCGGCTTTCGCGACCGCAACGTGCCGATCGACGCGCTGGGCATCCAGTCGCATATCGGCTTCTACTCCAGCGGCACCGCGCAGGACATCGCCAATGCGCAGATCCCGGCGATGCGGTCGTTCCTCGATCAGGTCGTGGCCTTGGGCTACAAGCTGATCATCACCGAATTCGACGTCAGCGACCGCAACCGCACCGGTACCGTGGCGCAGCGGGACGAGGATGTCGCGGTCTACGGCCGCGCCTGGCTCGACCTGTTGTTCAGCTATCCGCAGCTCAAGGACGTGCTCGTCTGGGGCATGAACGACAAATATAGCTGGCTGCAGAATTTCGGCACCCCGCGCCCCGACGGCCAGCCGCTGCGCCCGCTCCCCTATGACGCCAACGCCCAGCCCAAGCGGCTCTACACCGCGATCGGCGACGCGTTTGCGGCGACGACCGCGCGACCCGCACCGACCTGACCGGCGGGGAGGGGGATTGGCTTGCCGCAAGCGAACGGATAAGGAACGTTCGTGGCGCGGCTAATCCTCCTTATCACGGTCCCGATCATGCTGGCGCTTGCCGGGCTGTTCGGGTCCACTGCAGCATCGGGCCAGCAGTCCGATGCTGATCCGATCCCGTATGAGGAGGTCGTAAGCCTCGACGCCGAGCGGCTTGCCGAAGGCGGCATGATCGAAGTTTACGACGAAATCGAGCCCGTAATCGTCGGCCACGGCGGCCGTCCAGATACGGTCCAGGCGCATAACGACTTGAAGAGCGGTCGCTATGCGATCGCGCATCGCGGCATCACCTATCCCGTGTCCGGTGGCGATATCAGCGTCGCACAGGGCTGGGGCAATGCGGCCGCGGTGTTCTTCGAGATCGTCAATCGCCAGATGGAGGGGAGTGGATACCGCTTTTACGCGCTCAACCACAGCAATGATCTGCAGGGCGTGTTTCTGACCGACAAGCAATATGCCGCCGCTCGGGCGTTTCACCGGAGGGGGGCGGACACGCCGTTCCTGCCAACTCGCGAAGCACCGATGTTCGGGATGCCCGATGACCGACCCTGACCGCATCCTCACCGCCTCCCGCCGCCCGGAGGACATCGACGCGGCGCTGCGCCCCAAGTCGCTCGACGAGTTCGTCGGCCAGCGTGCGGCGCGCGATAACCTGCGCGTGTTCATCGATGCCGCGCGCCAGCGTGGCGATGCGCTCGATCATGTGCTGTTCTTCGGCCCGCCGGGGCTGGGCAAGACCACGCTGGCGCAGATCATCGCCAGGGAAATGGGTGTCGGCTTCCGCGCCACGTCCGGCCCGGTGATCGCCAAGTCGGGCGATCTTGCCGCGTTGCTCACCAATCTCGAGGATGGCGACGTGCTGTTCATCGATGAGATTCACCGCCTCGCCCCTGCGGTCGAGGAGGTGCTGTATCCCGCGATGGAGGACCGTGCGCTCGACCTGATGATCGGGGAGGGGCCGTCGGCGCGCAGCGTGCGCATCGACCTGCCGCGCTTCACTTTGGTCGGTGCGACGACGCGGCAGGGGCTGCTGACGACGCCGCTGCGCGATCGCTTCGGCATCCCTGTGCGGCTGCAATTCTACACGGTCGAGGAATTGACCCGCGTGGTCGCCCGCGCCGCCAATCTGCTCGACCTCGCCATTGCGCAGGATGGGGCGGCGGAGATTGCGCGGCGTTCGCGCGGTACCCCGCGCATCGCCGGGCGGCTGCTGCGCCGGGTGCGCGACTTCGCCAATGTCGCGGGGGAAGCGGTGGTGCATGCGCGCGCCGCCGATGCCGCGCTCACGCGGCTTGAGGTCGATGCGCTCGGCCTCGACGCGATGGACAGGCGCTATCTGACGATGATCGCCGACATCTATCGCGGCGGTCCGGTGGGCGTGGAGACGCTCGCCGCGGGCCTGTCCGAACCGCGCGACACGATCGAGGAAGTGATCGAGCCCTATCTGATCCAGATCGGCATGATCGCCCGCACCGCGCGCGGCCGCTGCCTGAATGCGGCGGGGTGGAAGCATCTGGGACTCAACCCGCCAGCGGGATCGCAGGACGGGCTGTTCGACGCCTAGCTCGACGCAAAAACGCTCCCCGGATCGGGTCCGGGGAGCGTCTTGCCGGGAAACAAGGTCAGGTCAAAACTTGGTGCGCAGCGTCAGGCCGTAGGTGCGCGGCTCTGCCAGGAACGAGGCGAAGAGCGAGTTGGCCGTCGCGAACGCCGGCGCGCCGAACGCCTGCACCTGCGACACGCTGCCCGCCCCCTGGAACGGGGCGGAGAAGGCGACCTGCTGATAGTCGGTGTTCAGCAGATTCTGAGCCCACAGCTCCACGGCCCAGCGCTGTTCCGGTCCCCGCACGCCGATGCGACCGTTGAGCAGGACATAGCCGTCCTGCGCCTTTTCCGCGAACAGGTCCGAACCGGTGTTATAGTCGCTGGTCATGCGGCTATCGAGGTAGAAGATCGCCGAAAGGCCGCTCTTGCCGATCTCCGGCGTCCAGCTCAGCGAGCTGGTGATGGTGTGGCGCGGCGCATTCGAAATCGCGCGACCGGGCAGCAGGAATAGCGCGTTGTTGAGCGCCTCACCCGCATCGCTGCCGACCAGGTCGTTCGCGTACTTCGCATCGGTCAGCGTGTAGCCGAGGTTCAGCGTCAGATCCTGGGTCGGGTACACGCCCGCCTCGATCTCGAACCCTTGCGTGATCACGCCCGCCTGCACGTCGCCGGTGCACGCGCCGGTCGCCGAGCTCATGTCCCGATCCGCGCCGTTCAGCGGGACGCTGCACGATCCGATATTCTGGACGATGAAGTTGGTGCCGTTGAAGGTGTTCAGCTGGAAATTCTTGAACTCCGACCGATAGACGGCGAGGTTCGCGGTCAGCTTGGGCGAGGTGTATTTGATGCCGACCTCATAAGCCTGCACCGTTTCCGGGTCGAAGCGCAGGTTGCGCACCATCGCCGATGTCGGGGTGCTGAACACGGTAGTGCTCAGGTCCGACCGGTCGAGGTTGAACCCGCCCGCCTTGTACCCGCGCGAGTAGCTGCCATAGAGCAGGATATCGCGCGTCGGCTTCCACGACAGCACGGTGGTGCCGGTGAACTGCCCCTCGCTGATCCGGTCGCTGATCGGCAGGCCGGTGATCGCGGAGGACGAGTTGCCGGTGCAGCTCAGCGTGATGATCCCGCCGACCAGCGACTGCAGCGCCGGGTTGGCGAGCAGCGGGCCAAGTGCGGCCTGCTGCGCCGGGCAGACTGTGTTGTTGTTGTTGAACTGCGCATTCAGCGTCTTGACCTCGCGCGTGTAGCGCAGGCCGCCGGTAATGCTGAGGCTGTCCGTGATCTTGAAGATATTGTGCGTGAACAGCGCCCAGTTGCTGCTGGTCTGGTCGTACGTGTCGCGGACGCTGCCGACATTGCTGATCGTGCTCAGCCGGTCGAGCCCGGCGATCACCTGCGGCCCGACTGCGGGGGTCAGCGCGGCGCGGCCCGTCGCGCTGAGGCAGCCGGGCGACGTCGCGCTCTGCAGCACGGGGTTGGGGTTGATCGTCGCGACCATGCGGCACGCGGCGAATGCGCCATATTGCGTCCCGAACTTGAGGTTGTCGGCGACCTGCAGCTTTTCGTCCGCGAAATAGCCGCCGATCAGCCAGTCGAGCCGGTTGTCGAACGCGGTGCCGCTCAGCCGGGTTTCCTGCGTGAAGGTGCGGAACTTGCGGTAGGAATTACCGTCATCGGGGCGATAGGCGATGTCGACATTGCCATAATCGATGTCAGCTGCGCCGCCCGCCTTGTATTCGCGATAGGCAGTGATCGAGATCAGCTGCGCTGTCCCGATCGTCCAGCCAATCCGCGCCGACGCGCCATAATCGGTGGTCAGGTTCGAATAGGCGCGCCCGCGGGTGTTCGCGATCTGGCGGTTGTACGGATCGTTCAGATGCGGGAACACCGCGCCCAGATTGCTCAGGATCGGCATGATCCGGTTCTGCGCCGCGACTGCAAAATCGCCCGGAACGCCCGGCGTCGGATCGGTCTTTTCGCGCGTGTCGATCAGCACCGCGCCACAGCATTTCTCGTCGCGCCGCGTATAGTCGCCGATCAGGCGGACCGAGAAGTCGCTGCTCGGCTTCCAGAACAGCTGCGAGCGGACGAACACGCGGTTACGGTCGTTATAATCGGTGTCGTTGACGACATCGTGGTAGAATCCGGTGCGCTTGGCAAAGACGCCGTCGACGCGGAATGCCAGCGTGTCGGCGACAATCGGGCCGGTGACGGCGCCGGCAACACGCACGGCATCGTAATTGCCATAGCTCGCCTCGGCATAGCCGCCGAAGGTGAATTCTGGATATTTGGTATAGATGCTGATCGCGCCGGCTGATGAATTGCGACCCGACAGCGTACCCTGCGGCCCGCGCAGCACCTCGATCCGCTCGACCTGGCCAAGATCGTTCAAGCCCGATCCGGTGCGGTTGCGATACACGCCGTCGATGAACACGACGACCGAGCTTTCAAGACCGGGATTGTCGCCCACCGTGCCGATGCCGCGCAGGCGCGCGGTGGCATTGGCTTCCGACCCGGTCGATGCGACCAGCAGCGACGGGGCAATCTGCGCCATCTGGCGAATGTCGGTCGCGCCCGAATTTTCGAGTGCGGCGGTGCTGTAGGCGCTGACCGCGATCGGCACGCTCGACAGGCGCTGCGAACGGCGGGTCGCGGTAATCACGATGTCCGCGGTATTCTCGGCCGGGGCCTCTTCCGCCGATTGCTCGGCGGGTGTCGGCTCCACGCTGCGCAACGCCTGCGCGCCCGCCGGGCTCGCTACCCCGACACATGCAGCAGCAGTCAACAGATAGGCACGAACCCGCATTCACCATCTCCCTCGAGAAACAACTCAAGGGATTTATAGGGAGCATGAAGCGCGGTCGGGCCGCGGCTGGCTAAATCATCATGCTGCACTGCAAAGCATTGTTATTGCTGCCGGGCGCGGTGAGCTTGGCGGGCAGCGATGTGCGTTGACGCTGCCCGCTCGAGTTCGTGGTCCGGTATAGTCCAGGTAAACATCCGATAGGTTGAATTACCTAAAGCACCTCAGCTGAATATTTCGGGCGCGTCATAATCCGGCGCACCATCGCCGCGGCGCGGATCGAAGCCATAGCTGTTCTCGCCCGGCGTGCCCGGCCAGAAGCCGAACACCAGAATGAAGATGAAGCCGAGATATGGAATGATCGTCAGCAGATAGAGCCACCCGCTCTTGTCGCTGTCATGCAGACGGCGCACGGTCACGGCGATGCTGGGGATGATCGAGGCCAGAATCCAAAGTGCCATCGGGATCATTGCCACAGTGAACGCGTCGTCTGCTGGGTCGTCGATCCCGGCAGCGCCGCTGAACATACCGCCGACAAAGGCCAGCGCCACCAGCACCACGTAAAAGATAATTATGAACAGCCAGAATTCGGTCCTGGTCGAACGCCCGCTGAAATCAACATAGTGTCGCCACGGCCGTAGAATCTTGTCCATGCTTATATCCCCCTGTTGTCAGGCGGCAATCCTATCCGATTGAACGCGCTTGGCAATCAGGCGGGCACTGTCGCGATCGCGCGCCCCACCCGCGCGCGCATCTCGATCACGGCCCGCAGGCGGGCCGCGAGCAACGCGGTGCCGCTGACCTTGCGCTGGACGAACAGCAATTCGGATCGGGGCAGATGCCAGCTCGAGCGGTCGGCGGCGATGTCGCCAACGTCGCGGCGGATCGACTGCAGGAAGGCACGGTCGGCAAAGTCGAATTCGGGCCCACGCTCCAGCTCGGTCAGGATCGCATCGACCATCGACGCGATCAGCGCCGGGTGCCGCTCGCGCGCGCGCTGGCCCATGAAGCCGGCATCGACCGCCGCCTGTTCGGTTGCCGCGCGGTCGCCCGACAATGCCGTGCCGAGCAACAGCCGGTAGCCCGCGACCAGCTCGGGCGAAATCCGCCGCGCCGCGCCGAAATCGAGCAGGACGATGCGCCCGCTCTCCGGCTGGTAGCGATAGTTGGCAAAATTGGGGTCGGTCTGCATCACGCCAAAGCGGAACAGCTCGTCCAGAACCAGGTCGATCAGCAGTGCGGCGACGCGGTTGCGTTCGTACTGCCCGGCGGTTTCGACGCTCTCAATCGGGCGACCCGCGACGAAGTCCATCGCCAGGATATGGTCGGTGGTCAGCGCCGGATCGCCGCGCGGGACGATGAACTCCGGGCGATCGGCGAGCACGTCGCCATAGAGGGCGAGCATCTGCGCTTCACGCTGATAGTCGGCCTCCTCGTGCAGCTGCGTCTTGGCGTCCTCAAGCAGCGGGGCGATGTCGATGCTGTCGGGTAGCAGGCGCGACAGGCGCAGCAGGGTCGCGACATTGTCGACATCGGCGTCGATGCTGTCGGCGACGCCGGGGTACTGGACCTTGATCGCCAGCATCCGCCCATCATGCGTCTCGGCGCGGTGTACCTGGCCGATCGAGGCTGCGGCGATCGGAGTGGCTTCGAACCGGCGGAAGCGGCGGCGCCAGTCCGGCCCCCATTCGGCCTTGAGCCGCTGGTCGAGCTGGGCCGGCGGCATATGCTGGGCGCGGTCGCGCAGCCGCGCGAGGATCGTACCAAGTTCGGGCGGCAACAGGTCGCCGCTGTCGAGCGAGAGCATCTGCCCCAGCTTCATCGCCGCGCCGCGCAGATTGGCAAGCTGTGCGGTCAGCTTCTCGGCATTGGCAGGGGTCAGCATCAGGTCGGAAAGAGCCGGGCGCTCGCCCGCCGCGATCTTCTTGACGCCATCGCGCGCGACATTGGCGGCAACCCCGGCGGTCAGCCGCGCAAAGCCGCCCAGCCGGGCCAATCGCCCGCGCGGTACGCGCCGGCCGGGACCGGACTTCAACCCATCATCGCTCATGCGTCGTAGATCGGGCCGTGCGTCCATCGGCACGACCTGTACCTTGGACCATGCGCGCCGGATGCGGGGGTCAGTAGCCCGCCTCGATCGCCATGCGGATCGCGTCGGCACCGGTGCGGCATCCCAGCACCTCGAACATCGCGGCGCGGTGCATCTTGACCGTGCGTTCGGTGATGCCGAGTTCGTGCGCGATCTGTTTGTTCAGCCGTCCTGCGGCCATGCCCAGCAGCACCGCCTTTTGCCGCGCCGACAGCTTTTCCACCCGCGCCCGCGCCGATGATTGTGGCGCGGCTTCCGGAACCGGGCCGCGCACCTCGACCTGCGAACCCAGGAAGTAACGCAACTCGCCGCGGTCGTCGAAAATCGGCGCGACCATCACCGCGTTGCGGAACGGCGTCCCGTCCTTCTTGTAGTTCAGAATCTCGACCAGCACGGTCCGCCGCGCCGCCACCGCCTTGCGGATTTCGTCGGTCAGTTCGGGCTCGGTCCCCGGGCCAGCAAGGAAGCGGCAATTGTTGCCGATGATCTCCTCACGCGAATAGCCGGTCAGCGCGACGAACGCGTCATTGCATTCGATGATCGGCGTATCGGGCCGATGCGGATCGCTGATGACTGCAGCAACCGCGCTTCCGGCGATCATCTCTGACGGTGACATGGTGGCGTCATGCCAGCTTGGCGCGCGCAGCGCAAACCTGCACCTCCGGCCATGTTGTATGCGGTGTTAACCGGGAGGATTGTGCAGCCTGACCAAGGAGGCGTCGATGAACTATTATGCACCGCGTGAGGACAATTCCGGCGCTTCGCCCCATGTCAGCGAGGAAGAAGCGCGCGAGGCCGTGCGCACGCTGCTGCGCTGGGCCGGGGATGATCCCGACCGCGAAGGGCTGCGCGACACCCCCGACCGCGTCGCGCGCGCCTATCGCGAATATTTCGAGGGGTATGAGCAGGATCCGGCCGCGATGCTTGCTCGCACCTTTGGCGACAGCGGCGGTTATGACGAGATGGTGGTGCTGAAGGACATTCCCTTCAACTCGCATTGCGAGCACCATATGGCGCCGATCATCGGCAAGGCGGCGGTGGCCTATCTGCCGCGCGAACGCATCGTCGGCATCTCCAAGCTGGCCCGCGTCGTCCATGCCTTCGCCCATCGCCTGCAGGTGCAGGAGCGGCTGACGGTCCAGATCGCGCAGTGCATCATGGACACGCTCAACCCCCATGGCGTTGCCGTGGTGATCGAGGCGCAGCATGGCTGCATGACGTGCCGTGGCGTCCGCACGCCGGGTGTCGGCATGGTCACCAGCAAGCTGCTCGGCTGTTTCCTTGAGGATCGCTCCAGCCGGGCGGAGCTGCTCGCGCTGCTCGGCTATCGATGAGCGGTTCGGTAGCGGTCGTTGGTGCGGGCATCAGCGGGCTCGCCTGCGCACATGCCCTGCGCGATCGGGGCCATCATGTGACGTTGTTCGACAAGGGCCGTCGCCCCGGCGGCCGTGCGTCGACGCGGGAGCTGGCGGTCGATGACCGCGTTTTCGCGTTCGACTACGGCGCGCAGTATTTCACCGCCCGCCACCCGGATTTTCAGTTGCAGGCGGCGGAGTGGGAACGGCGCGGCGTCGCGGCGCGCTGGCCCGCTGCGGGGGACGAGGCGTGGGTTGGCGTGCCCGGCATGGCGACGATCGTCCGCAATCTGGCGGAGGGGCTGGACGTCTACTGGTCGCACCATGTGCACAGCATTGCGCGCCGTTCGGGCAACTGGATCCTGACCCTGCCCGAATGGACCACCGGCCCGTTCGACGCGCTGGTCCTGGCAATGCCGGCGGAGCAGGTTGCTGCGCTCGCCGGTGCGCAGGATTTCATGCTCGCCCGCCGCGCCGTGCAATCGCCGTCGCGCCCATGCTGGGCGGTGATGCTCGCCTTTGACGCGCCATTGCCCGTTGAAAGCGACGTGCTGCGCGGGCTTGGCCCGATCGCGTGGGCCGCGCGCGATTCGTCCAAGCCGGGTCGCGCGGGCGGGGAGGCTTGGGTAATCCATGCCAGCAGCGACTGGTCCGCCACCCATCTCGACCTGACGCCCGAGGCAGCGGCCGAACAGCTCACGATCGCGTTTCTAAAGATTCTCAATCTGGTGTCGCAGCCGCTCGCCACGCGCGCGCATCGCTGGCGCTATGCCTTGTCCAGTCCGGGTAGCGACGCATCCTATTGGAACGCGCAGCTGGGACTTGGCGCATGCGGTGACTGGCTGCTCGCGCCGCGCCTGGAGTGCGCGTGGCTGTCGGGGCGCATGCTCGCGGCCCGGATTGCCGAGAGCCTCGCAGTGCCCGGCCCGCGCACCGCCAGCCTCGGCTGATAGTGCGCGGGCCGCTCGGCCTGATTTACAGTCCGTCGACCGCCTTGCTGACCAGGATGTTCACTGCGACGCGGCGGTTCTGTGCCTTGCCTTCCTCGGTCAGATTGTCCGCCAGCGGGTCCGCCTCGGCCATGCCGGTGGGGGTCAGCATGCGATAGGGCTTCCAGCCGCACGCCTGCTGCAGATGGTTGACCACCCGGCTCGCGCGCTTTTCGCTCAGCTCCTGATTGAGCTCTTCCGGCCCGGTCGCGTCGGTGTAGCCGACCACGAGCAGCAGCGCGTTGTCCATCGCGCCGGCCTGGCTCGCCGCGCTGCACAGCTCTGCCTTGGCCTGGTCGCTCAACACGGCCTTGCCGGTGTCGAAATTCACATTGGTCGTCGCCTTGACGTTATACTGGTCGATATCGGCGACCCGCCCCTTGAGCGCTTCGGTGGCGGCGGTCTGCTCGGCAAAGCCCTGGCTGGTGCCGCTGCGGATCATTGCCGCAGTCTTGAGGTCCTTGTTGGCGAGCTTCACCTGCGCTGCGACCAGCCCGCCGCCGAACTGGCGCGTCTGCACGCTCACCGGCAGCCCGTTGAGCAGCGCGTCGCTGCCCCGCTTGGTCCGCCCGAGCCCCAGGAACCCGCCGGTCGAGCGGATCTGGGTTTCCTCGCTCACCGCGATCAGGGTGGGCGTCCCATCGGCCGTCGTCACCTGGATCTGATTGCCCCGGCGCGCCGAGATCATCCCCTCGACGTCCGGCCCGGCAGGCAGTTCCGCCAGCGGCGGCAGCGGTGCGCCCTCGATCGTGACCTGCTCGGCCGATTGGGGCGGCATTTCCTGCGCGACCAGCGCGCTCGGCGCGGCAGCAGCGAGCAGGGCGGTGAGGGCGAGGGCGCCGGAATGGATGGAACGCATACACATACTCCTGAAACTGGTCAGCCCGTTACGGGGCTGCGGAGCAAAGTCTGCGTCGCGGCGAAGGTTCCGAGGGTCTGTCGGGGAGTCCGGGCGGGCGGTGCGATCCGCGCGGCGGGCCGTGCAACCGCGCCCGCAAAAGGAAAGCGCCGGAGTTTCCCCCGGCGCTTCCACTTAGTCTGATCCGATAACCCTCAGGCCGCCTTGGCGCGGCTTGCGCGCTTGCGCTCGTGCGGGTCCAGGTGGCGCTTGCGCAAGCGGATCGTCTTCGGCGTGACTTCGACCATCTCGTCGTCGTCGATATACGCGATCGCCTGTTCAAGGGTCATCTTCTTCGGCGGGGTCAGGCGGATCGCGTCGTCCTTGCCCGACGAGCGGACGTTGGACAGCTGCTTCGCCTTCATCGGGTTGACCTCGAGGTCCTCCGGCTTGGCGTTCTCGCCGATGATCATGCCTTCGTACAGCGCTTCGCCATGGCCGACGAACAGGATGCCGCGCTCTTCCAGCGTGTTGAGCGAATAGGCGTTCGCCTCGCCCGAGCCGTTGGAGATCAGCACGCCATTCTTGCGGCCTTCGATCACGCCCTTGTGCGGGCCGTACTTCTCGAACAGGCGGTTCATGATGCCGGTGCCGCGCGTGTCCGACAGGAACTCGCCGTGATAGCCGATCATGCCGCGGCTGGGCGCGCTGAAGGTGATGCGGGTCTTGCCGCCGCCCGAGGGACGCATGTCGGTCATCTCGGCCTTGCGCAGGTTCATCTTCTCGACCACCGCGCCCGAATGCTCGTCATCGACGTCGATGATGACGGTTTCGTACGGCTCCAGCTTCTGGCCGTCTTCTTCCTGAAGCAGCACGCGCGGGCGGCTGATGCCGAGTTCGAAGCCTTCGCGGCGCATCGTTTCGATCAGCACGCCGAGCTGAAGCTCGCCACGGCCGGCGACTTCGAAACTGTCCTTGTCGGCCGCTTCGGTCACCTTGATCGCGACATTGCTCTCCGCTTCGCGCATCAGGCGGTCGCGGATCATGCGGCTGGTCACCTTCGTGCCCTCACGGCCCGCCATCGGCGAGTCGTTGACGGCAAAGCGCATCGACAGCGTGGGCGGATCGATCGGCTGCGCCTGGATCGGTTCGGAGACGCTGGTGTCGGCGATCGTGTTCGACACGGTCGCGACGGCAAGTCCGGCGAGCGAGATGATGTCACCCGCCTGCGCTTCGTCGACCGGAACGCGCTCGAGGCCGCGGAACGCCATGATCTTCGACGCGCGGCCGGTTTCGATGACATTGCCATCCATGTCGAGCGCATGGATCGCCTGGTTCGCGCGCACCTTGCCGCTGGTCACGCGGCCGGTCAGCACGCGGCCGAGGAAGTTGTCGCGGTCGAGCAGCGTGACGAGGAAGGTGAAGGGCGCATCGACGTCCAGCGCGGGCGGCGGGACATGGTCGACGATCTTCTGGAACAGCGGCTCCAGCGTGCCCTCACGCAGCGTCGGGTCTTCGTTGGCATAGCCGTTGCGGCCCGAGGCGTAGAGGACCGGGAAGTCGAGCTGCTCGTCGGTCGCATCGAGGCTGACGAACAGGTCGAACACTTCGTCCAGCACTTCCTGAATGCGCTCGTCCGGGCGGTCGATCTTGTTGACCACGACGATCGGACGCAGGCCCAGCTTCAGCGCCTTGCCGGTCACGAACTTGGTCTGCGGCATTGCGCCTTCGGAGCTGTCGACCAGCAGGATCACGCCGTCGACCATCGACAGGATGCGCTCCACCTCGCCGCCGAAATCGGCGTGGCCGGGGGTGTCGACGATGTTGATCCGCGTCCCGTTCCACTCGACCGACGTCGGCTTGGCCAGAATGGTGATCCCGCGTTCCTTTTCCAGGTCGTTGGAATCCATGGCGCGCTCTTCGACGCGCTGATTGTCGCGGAAGGTGCCGGATTGACGGAAAAGCTGGTCGACGAGCGTGGTCTTGCCATGGTCGACGTGGGCGATGATCGCCACGTTGCGGAGGTTCATGTCGGTTCCTGGATGCCGCGGAAGCGCGGGTCGCGGGCGCCCTTAGCGGAAATGTCGCACTGCGGAAAGACCTAAGCGCGCGTGGCGATCAGCCGTTCCGCCGCATCCGCGTCGACCGGTCGCGAATATAGATAGCCTTGGGCGAGCTGGCAGCCCATGTCGCGAAGCCTGTTGCGCTGGCCGACCGTTTCGATGCCTTCGGCGACCACGGTCATGTTCATCGTGTTGGCAAGGTCGAGCACTGCCCGCACGATACCGATCCCCTTGCGGCGGTTGACGGCGCCCATGCCGACAACAAACGAACGGTCCAGTTTCAGCGTATGAAACGGGTAGCGGTGCAAGTGGCCGAGCGATGAATAGCCGGTGCCAAAGTCATCGAGACTAATCCTGACGCCGATCTCGGACAGCTCCTCCATCACGCGGATCGCACGATCGGGGTTCGCGATCGCGATCCCTTCGGTAATCTCCAGGGACAGTGTGTCTGGTGAAATCCCGCTGCCCGCAATCGCCGCGCGGACAAGACGCGCGAATCCCGGCTGCGCGAATTGGCGGGGGGATACATTCACACTCATGGTCAGGCGGCGACCAGGATAGCGCCGGTTCCACCGCGCAGCCGCGAGGCATGCTTCGTTCAGGACCCATTCCCCGATCGCGACGATCAATCCGGTTTCTTCGGCCACGTCGATAAAGTCCGCAGGCGATACGATCTCACCGCGCTGACGCTCCCAGCGCAGCAGGGCTTCGAACCCGGCAAGCTGGTCGCTTTCCATGTCCACGATCGGCTGGAAGAGCAGACGGAACTCGCTGCGGCGCAATGCGCGGCGCAGCCCGTTCTCGAGATGCAACCGCTTCAGCGCGCGGGTGCGCAGTTCGTCGTCGAATATCGCGACCTGCCCCCGACCGCGCGCCTTCGCTGCGTACATCGCGGTGTCGGCCTTGCGAAGAAGATCGATGGGCGTGACCGTCGGGCTGAGCGGGTGCGCGATACCGATGCTTGCACCGCCGACCACCTCGTTCCCGTCGAAATCATGCCCGCGCGACGCCGCCTCCAACAGCGCATGCGCCACCCGCATCGGCAGTTCGGGGTCGAGATAGTCGTCAAGAACAACGGTGAACTCGTCTCCGCCCAATCGCGCCAGCGTCCATTGTGCGGCGCTTTGGTCCGTCCCCAGTGTCTCGACCACGGCGGCCTTGAATCGTTCAGCCGTGTTGCACAACATGGCGTCGCCTGCCTGATGCCCCAGGCTGTCGTTCACATATTTGAACCCGTCGAGATCGACGAACAGCAACGCCAGCGCCAAATCGGGATGGCGCTCTCTTCGGCGCAGCGCCTGCTCCACGCGGTCCATGAACAGGGTTCGATTGGGGAGCCCGGTCAGCGGATCATGCAAGGCGTCGAATACCAGCTTGGCATTGAGCCTGTCGCGCTCGATTACCCGCCCAAGTTGCGTCCCGACCTGTTCCATCAGGTCGAGCATGACTGGATCGACATCGCGATAGGGCAAGGTGAAGAATTCGATCACCGCCTCGATCCGATCGCCCACGCGTACCGGGAAGGCAAACGCCGAATTCAGACCCGCCATTTTTGCCAACTCGCGGCGTGGGAAGTTTGGTGTGTTGCGCAGGTCGGGCATCCAGTGCGGACGCCGGTCGGCAAGGACGCGTCCGGGTAGCCCTTCGCCGGGAGCAAATTGGCGGTTGAGCGAAGCGTCGATGAAATCGGAGAGGGCGCGGGGTTCCGGCGCATAGAAGATGCGCGCTGGAGCCATCGAGCCACCGACATCGGTCGTCAGATAGACATTTCCGAATGCCGACTCGGTGAACTCGCATAGCTCGACCAGTGCAAAGTGCAGGGCGTCACGGACCGTGGTGGATTGGTTGGCTACGGTCGCGATGCGATGCAGCAGGTCTGCCCGCCGCTGCGCGAGGTAGAGGTCGCGCAACCCCTTTTCCGCGATTGTCTCTGCTTCCTCCCGTGCGGCGCGCTCCCGGCGCAGCGCGCGCTGCAGCCGCGTCAGTTCCCGCGAGAGATCGACGGCTTGCGAAAGGTTCAGATCAGCAGGGCTCAGGAGGCCCATTTTACCGCCAGCAGACACTCATCGGCACCGTCATGCATACAGCTGCGATGCTCGACCGTGACCGATTCGCCGTAATATGCTGCGCTTCCGTCGATGAACCCATGGGCAAGAGCGCACATCCTGCGCGGCGAGTTGTAGCCGATGATCAACGCGCCGGCCTGCTCGCCAAAATTGAAATGCGGACATCCTGCGCCCGAATAGAGCTTGCGGACTTCGGGGTGGATGATCCCGTTGACGCTGAGCAGAAAATTCCGCGCGTCGGGCTGCCCTTCGAAGAAGGCTGGATATTTGATCGCGAGCAGCGGGATCGCTTGGGCGCCGAACCAGCGAAGGACCTCGGCAGGCGTCTTGCCCTGAGCGCTTGCGGCTGCGCCGACCAGCGCCACGATCTCGCTGTCCGGATAACTGCCCAACGAGGTGTAGGCTCCGTCGAGATCAGTCGCGTCGAGCAGATCGTCCCAAACGCCGTTGCCGAGTTGTTCGACGACGGTCTGCTCCAAGAGGTTGAAAATCACGCCCTTCATGCAGTCCCTCCACCAACCGCTCCATTGGCAATTTAGCGTGAAGAATTGGCTAAAGCCGAAGTGCGTAAGTATTCGCTAGAGCAGGGAGGCGGCTCGACTTTTCTCTGTGCCGTGAACGCGATATCCGGAACGCTTACTGGCTAGTGGTCGGGGTCTCGATGGAGGGAAGCGCGCTGGCATCGGGCTGGGCTTTCAGCCGAAAGACCTTGGCCGGGTCGACGACCGGCGGCGCCGGTTCGCTTGCCGAAGCAACCGGCACCCAAACCGCCATCGAACCGGCGATCATCATCCGCAGCCTGCGTTCCATGAACCCTTCCTAGCGCAGAGATGTTAACAGCCTGCGACGATGCAACCCCCAAAATGCACGGTCGGTTGCGCCTTAACCGATGTGTATTATATTGGCGACACACTTGAAGGCGACGCGGTTCCCGTTCATCTAGGGTGGAACCGCTGGAGGGATGGGATGTCGACCGAGACCGTGACTGCCGAAAAGACCGACGATCTGGTGCTGACCGCGCCGGAGCCGCTGAAGCAACGTCCGGTTGAAAAGATGGCGGGGCTGGTGCCCGTCGATGAGGGCAAGAAGACCGAGCTGGTCAGCCGCGTCGAAAGCTTCATCGACGATCTTGTGGCGCAGGACGTGAACTCGCCCGAGTTCGGCAAGCGCGTCGATGCGATCACCGCGATGGGATCGAAGGAGATCCGCGACGCGGCGGGCCAGTCCAACCGCTTTCTCGATCGCCCGGTGCGCGCGATGGACAAGGATGTCGGCGTCGGCAAGGACCTGGCCGAGCTGCGCCGCGTGGTCGAGGATCTCGATCCCGGCAAGCGCGGCAGCCTGACTCAGCGCAAGAAGCTGTTCGGCATCATCCCGTTCGGCAATTCGCTGCGCAGTTATTTCGACAGCTACAAGTCGAGCCAGGGCCATATCGCGGCGATCCTGAAGAGCCTGCAGTCCGGCAAGGACGAGCTGTTGATGGACAATGCCGCGATCGATGTGGAGCGGCAGAATCTGTGGGCAGCGATGGGTCGGCTCGAGCAGATGATCTACATCTCGAAGGAGATGGATCAGCGGCTGGAGGACAAGGCCAATGAGCTGGATCACAGCGATCCGGCCAAGGCCAAGGCGATCCGCGAGACCGCGTTGTTCTACACGCGCCAGCGCACGCAGGACCTGCTGACCCAGATGGCGGTCACCGTGCAGGGCTATCTCGCGCTCGATCTGGTCAAGAAAAATAACGTCGAGCTGGTGAAGGGCGTCGATCGCGCCAGCACCACCACCGTTGGTGCGCTGCGCACGGCGGTGACGGTGGCTCAGGCGCTGACCGCGCAGCGGCTGGTGCTCGACCAGATCACCGCGCTCAACACGACAACCGCGAACATCATCGATTCGACCGGCAAGCTGCTCAAGGACAATACCGGCCGCATCCACGAACAGGCGGCGTCCGCGACAATCCCGATCGAAACGCTGCAGCGCGCGTTCCAGAATATCTATGACACGATGGATGCGATCGACACGTTCAAGGTCAAGGCGCTCGATAACATGAAGACCACGGTCAACGTGCTGTCGACCGAAGTCGAAAAGTCCAAGGGCTATATCGCCCGGGCCGAGGGTGCGGCGCAGAACCAGGTCGCCGGCGCCAACGAGACGTTCAAGCTGGAGGCCCTGTAAGTAGCTGTCATGCCAACCGAGATCGACCGCCAGATCGACCGCGCGAGCGAGGTCCTCAACCGTTCGCGTGAGCGCTACACGACGCTGAATTCCCGCGCGAAGAAGCGCCGCGAGGCCGAGATTCTCGGGCGGGTCGGGCGCATCGCGGCGGCGGCGGGAGCCATATTGGTCGGCGCGCTGGTGCTGGGCTGGTTCATTCCGCTCGGCATGGGCGGCGCGTTGCTGGTGATGGCGGCGCTGATCGCGTCGACCCTGTTCTTCGGGTTGATGCCGACCAGCCGGGAAGCGGTGCCGGAACGCTTTGGCGAGGTGTCGCTCGCGTCGCTGCCGCTGCAGACCGAGGAGTGGCTGGACCGCCAGCGCCCGAGCCTGCCGGGGGCGGCGATGCCGCTGGTCGATGGGATCGGGGTGAAGCTGGACGTGCTGGCCGGACAGCTCAAGGCGTTGAACGAGGGCGAGCCGGCGGCGGCGGAAGTGCGCAAGCTGGTCGGTGAGCAGCTGCCCGAACTGATCAAGGGCTATCAGCGCGTTCCCGAAAATCTCCGCCGCGTCGACCGCTTCGGCCAGTCGCCGGACAAGCAACTGGTCGACGGGCTGGCGCTGATCGACCAGGAAATTGCGCAGATGTCGGCACAGTTGGCGCAGGGCGATCTCGACGCGCTGGCGACGCGGGGGCGGTACCTGCAAATCCGCTATCGCGGTGACGATGAGGTCAGCGGATAGGTTTGCCCAAAGCCTCCACTGCCCTTGGGCGGAGGTGATCGGCGGCGGCGGCGTGGATGCCGGGGGTGGCGGCGAGCAGGCCGAAGCTTTCGCCGCGCGGAGTGTTGAAGCGGATTTTCTTGCCCAGCGCGTCGGTGACCTTCGCCCCGGCCTCACGCGCGATCAGCACGGCGGCGGCGATGTCCCAGTCGGCGCCCCAGCGGAAGGTGGCGAGCAGATCGGCGTCGCCCGCAGCGACCATGGCCATGCGCAGTGCGATCGAATTGGGTTTATCGACTGTCACGAGATGACGGTCGACCTTGGCGAGATCGTCGGCGGGAACGCGGGCGCCCGTCAGGTCGGTGCGGTCGGACACGGCGATTGCCGCGCCGTCGCGGGTTGCGCCCTGGCCCTTGACGGCCAGCCAATGTTCGCCGCGCACCGGGGCGTCGAGCACGCCGATCACCGGCTGGCCATCCTCGACCAGCGCGACCGACACTGCCCAGCCGGGGCGCTTTCGGAGGAAATCGCGGGTGCCGTCGATCGGATCGACCACCCAGACCCGGCGGCAGGACAGGCGGGCCAAGTCGTCGGCGGTTTCCTCCGACAGCCAGCCCGCATCGGGGAGGAGGGCGGAGAGGCGGTTGCGGAGCAGTTCGTCGACTGCCAGATCGACTTCGCACACGAAATTGTTGGGGGATTTCTCCCACTTCTCGACGTCAGTGCCATAGCGACCGAGCGCCAGCCGACCCGCCTCGGCGGCGATGGCGCTGACAGCCTGGGCGAGATCGTCAGCCACTGGCCACCGTCATCCCGTCGATCCGCAGGGTCGGCACGTTGATGCCGTAACGGAAATTGAGATCGTTGGCGGGGACCAGTTCGCGGAACATCGATTGCAGCGTGCCCGCGACGGTGAACTCGCTGACGGGCCTGGTGATCACGCCACCCTCGATCAGATAGCCCGCCGCGCCGCGGCTATAGTCGCCGGTGACGAGGTTGATCCCCTGACCGATCAGTTCGGTGACATAGACGCCATAGTCGATGTCGGCGATCAGCGACGCGACCGGGGTCTTGCCATTGGCGAGATAGAGGTTGCTCGGCCCCACGCTGGGCGCGCCGCCGACGCCGCGCACGGCATGGCCGGTCGGCTCGAGGCCCAGCTGACGCGCGGCGGCGCTGTCGAGCAGCCAGGTTTCGAGCATCCCGTCGCTGACCAGCTTCATCGGCGACACCGGCAGCCCTTCGCCATCGAACGGGCGTGAGCGCAGGCCGTGGGGGCGGTGGGGATCGTCGACGATGTCGATGCCCGGCGCGAAGATGCGCGTGCCCATCGCTTCAAGCAGGAAGCTGGTCTTGCGGGTGATCGCGCTGCCGGAGATTGCGCCGCTCAGATGGCCGAGTAGGCTCGATCCGACGCGCGGGTCGAGGACGATCGGCATGGGGCCGCCGCGAACGCGACCGGCACCGACGCGGGCGACGGCGCGTTCGCCGGCGCGGCGGCCGATATCCTCGGCGGAATCGAGCCGGGCGGCGTGGCGGGCGCTGTGATAATCGTAATCGCGCTCCATCGCCCCGGCGTCGCCCGCGAGCACGCTGGCCGAGATGCTGTGGTTCGACGACGCATAGGCGCCGGCGAAGCCGTGGCTGGTGGCGAGCGCCCAGATGCTGCGGCTGGCGCTGGCACCCGCACCCTCGCTGTTGGTGACGCCGGGGACGGCACGGGCGGCGCGTTCGGCGATGAGGGCAGTTTCCTTGAGCGCGGCGGGGTCGCCCAGTGCACCGTCGTCGAGGTCGAGCTGCGGCACGTCGCCGTGCATCAGACGCTCGGCCGGGGCGAGGCCGGCCCATTCGTCCTCGGGGGCTTCGCGCGCCATCGCCACGGCGCGTTCGGCAAGGATGTCGAGCGCGGCGGGGGTGAGGTCGGTGGTGGAGATGCTGGCCGAACGCTGGCCGCAAAAGACGCGCAGGCCGAGTTCGAGATGCTCGGCGCGGTCGACATCCTCGAGCGCGTCGAGCCGGACCGAGACCGACAGCGATTCGCCGGCGGAGAGCATCGCATCGGCGGCGTCGGCACCGGCGCGGGTGGCGCGGGCAATGGCGTCGTGGACGCGGTCACGGGCTTGATCGGGGGTCAGCATCGACGCGATCTAGGAAGTGCAGGGGCGAAGGTCAAAAGGCGGTGGTCCCCACGACGAAACAGGCGGCGAACATCAGCAGCCCGGCATTGCGGTTGGAGCGGAAGCGGTGGAGCGCGTTGGCGCCGTCGGCCGGGACCAAAGTCACGACCTGCCAGACCAGATGCAGCGCCATCGGGGCGAGCGCGGCGAGGACGAGCGGGTCGGGGCGGACTTGCCACAAGGCGGCGCTCCACAGCGCGAGGGCGAGGGCGTAGAACAGCGCGACCCCGGCCTTCACGTTGCTGCCGAGGCGGCGGGCGGAGGAGCGGACGCCGACCAGCGCATCATCCTCGACATCCTGCAGCGCATAGATCGTGTCGTATCCGATCACCCAGACGATGCAGCCGGCATAGAGCAGCAGGCCGGGCAAGGGGAGTTCGCGCGTGATCGCCGCCCAGCCGACCAGGGCGGCCCAGGAGAAGACCAGACCCAGCCATGCCTGCGGCCACCAAGTGATCCGCTTCATGAAGGGATAAGCGGCGACCAGCGCGAGGCTGACGACCGCGATCCCGGCGGCGAAGGGGTTGAGCTGGACCAGCACGACGAGGCCGATCAGGCAGAGGAAGCCGAGCCACAGCCATGCGGCCTTGAGGCTCACCGCGCCGCTGGCCAGCGGGCGGCTGCGGGTTCGGGCGACCTGACGGTCGAGGTCGCGGTCGACGATATCGTTATAGACGCAGCCTGCGCCGCGCATCGCGATGGCGCCGAGCAGGAACCAGAGGATCAGATCCCAGCGCTCGACCGCGCCGCCGGAAAGTGCGATCGCCCAGGTTCCCGGCCAGAACAGCAGCCACCAGCCGATCGGGCGGTCGAACCGGGCGAGCAGGGCATAGGGCCGCGCGGCGGCGGGCAGCAGCGCCATCAGGCCGCGATGTTCAGTGTCGGGGACGATCTCGGTGTTCACGACCACTTCCGTTTGCGCTGAGCCTGTCCAAGCGCCTCGCGGCCACTAGGACAGCAAAAACTGGGCTTCGACAAGCTCAGCCCGAACGGACTATGGGAACTCTATGATCGCTACCCCCGCCTGGCCGCCGAAATCGACCCCGCGCCTGTTCGTCGAACCCGCGCTGACGCAGGGCGAGCAGCGCCGCATCGACGGCCAGCAGGGCCATTACCTCGCCAGCGTGATGCGCCTGAAGGTCGGCGATCCGGTCAAGCTGTTCGACGATGCGACCGGCGAATGGCTGGGCGTGGCGAGCGAGGTGCGCAAGCGCGACGTGGTGCTTGATGTGCGCGAGAAGCTGCGCGAACGCGAGGCGGTGCCCGACCTGTGGCTGTGCGCCGCGCCGATCAAGAAGGGGCGGATCGACTGGGTGGTCGAAAAGGCGTGCGAGCTGGGCGTTGCCCGTGTCGCGCCGGTGCTGACCCGCCGCGCGGTGGTGGACAAGCTGAACCTCGACCGGCTGCGCGCGCATATGGTCGAGGCGGCGGAGCAATGCGGGCGCACCGCGCTGCCTGACCTCGCCGAGCCGGTGAAGCTGGCGGCACTGCTGCGCGACTGGCCGGCGGGGCGAACGCTGTTCTTCGCCGACGAAACCGGCGGCGCGCCCGCGCTGGCGGCGATGAAGGCGCATCGCGGCCCGGCAGCGATCCTGATCGGGCCGGAAGGCGGCTTCGACCCCGAGGAGCGCGACGCGATCCGGGCGACGCCGGGGGCGGTGGGGATTTCGCTCGGCCCGCGAATTTTGCGCGCGGAGACGGCGGCGGCGGCGGCGGTGAGCCTGTGGATGGGCGCGGCGGGGGATTGGTGAGCGTTTGAGCGAGGCTGCGGCGGCCCGCGTGCCGTAACGCACGTCGGACTAGGGCAGCCTGTCACCGAAAACTGTCTGTCGGCTTCCGACCCCATTGCGGACGTTGAAAAAAATGCGTTGAGTTCGTCGCATGGATCTAAAGCAACTACGTGCGTCGATGAATGCAGCCTTCGTGGACGCGGGCCTTCAAGAGACGAAGCTGTTTCCAAAACGTCGCAAGGTGTGGGCTTTCCCCGACAATGAGGTCGTTCCCTTCTTCGAAGAAGCTGCGTATCGGCGATCGTGGGGATTTGTCTATTGCGGCCTCATCTGCATCGAAATACCCGCGCTGAGAAAGTGGTTGTTCGAATTCAAGCCGGGCTTTGAGGCAGGAATTTTCTACAACTCGTTTGTCGGGTATCACACAGCCAACGACGACGTCCTTAGTAATTTTATGCCCGAGCACGGTCATGATATCCCGTATGATCTGTGGGCAGGACTGATCGCAGATCGCTTATTGCAAATCCCGGAAACGCTGGATGATTTGATTGCGGTTTATCGCAGCGACCGAGGCCGGTTAGGTTGGCTTGCACACCCTCATCAGCGTCATGCATGGGACTTCCTGCTGAGCTGGGCGCAGAACCCCGATCCCGATCTGAAAGTGCCAACGATGCAGCCGAACGGTGAAATAGCCTAACGGCAGCTTTCCACCCATTCGTGGACCTTTAGCGGCGTCGCGCCTTGTCCCAATACCGGCCGTTCGTGGGCGGCCTCTAAGAGGGGCGGGTGATAGGTGAATGCCGCCACGGTAGGAAGTGTGGGGCAGCCCATGACAACCGCCGCATTTCCCATCCCGATTTGGGTGTTTCATCCCCCCTTTCGCAGATCGTTTCGCGCGACTAAATGCGCGCGATGAGCACAAAGACGGTTTCAAACAGCAACGCGCCTGTCATCGAGAGCCGTCAGATGCTCCTCGACTATTTCGCCGGGGGCGAGAAGCCGGCGGAGCGCTGGCGCATCGGTACCGAGCATGAGAAGTTCGTCTATGCGACGGGCGACCATCACGCCCCCAGCTATGACGAGCCGGGCGGCATTCGCGACCTGCTCGCCGAACTGACCCAGTTCGGTTGGAGCCCGGTCGAGGAGGGCGGCAAGGTCATTGCGCTGTCGGGTCCCGACGGAACGGTCAGCCTGGAGCCGGCCGGACAGCTCGAACTCTCCGGCGCGCCGCTCGAAAACCTGCACCAGACCTGCGCCGAAACCGGGCGGCATCTGCAACAGGTCAAGGCGGTGGGCGAGAAGCTGGGCATCGGCTTTCTTGGCCTTGGCATGTGGCCGGACAAGACCCGCGCCGAGCTGCCGATCATGCCCAAGGGCCGCTATGGCATCATGCTGAACCATATGCCGCGCGTCGGCAGCATGGGCCTCGACATGATGCTGCGCACCTGCACGATCCAGGTGAACCTCGATTATTCGAGCGAGGCGGACATGGCGCAGAAGTTCCGCGTCGGGCTGGCGCTGCAGCCGCTGGCGACCGCGCTGTTCGCCAATTCGCCGTTTACCGAGGGCAAGCCGAACGGGATGCTCTCCTATCGATCGCACATCTGGTCGGACACCGATCCGCACCGCACCGGCATGCTGCCGTTCGTGTTCGAGGATGGCTTCGGGTATGAGCATTATGCCGACTATGCGCTCGATGTGCCGATGTACTTTGTCTATCGCGACGGGCGGTACATCGACGCGGCGGGGTTGAGCTTCCGCGATTTCCTCAAGGGCGAATTGTCGGTCCTGCCGGGCGAAAAGCCGACGATCGACGATTGGGCCGATCATCTGTCGACCGCCTTCCCCGAAGTGCGGTTGAAGACCTTCCTGGAGATGCGCGGCGCCGATGGCGGGCCGTGGGGGCGCATCTGTGCGCTGCCGGCTTTGTGGGTCGGGCTGCTCTACGATCAGGGTGCGCTGGATGCGGCGTGGGATCTGGTCAAGGATTGGGACATGGCCGGGCGTCAGACGCTGCGCGACAGCGTGCCGCGCCTTGGCCTCGACGCTCCGCTGCCGGGTGGTGGGAAGCTGCGCGATATTGCGGGGCAGGTGATCGACATTGCCGGGGCGGGATTGACCGCACGTGCGCGGCTCAATTCGGCGGGGGACAGCGAGAATGGCTTCCTCGACCCGCTGCGCGAGATCGTGCGCAGCGGCAAGGTGCCGGCGGAGCTGCTGCTGGAGCGCTATCACGGCGCGTGGCAGGGCGATGTCAGCCGGATTTACGACGAAATGAAGTTCTAGAGGCCGCGGGGCACGGCGTCAGCCGATCCGCAGCCCCATCGCCTCCTGCACCTGCCGCAGGAGCGGCGCGGCGAGGGTGGCGGCGCGCTCGGCGCCCTTGCGCAGTTCGGCATCGACCGCGCCCTTGTCGGCGATCAGGCGGACCATCTCGTCGCGGATCGGGCCGAGCTTGGCAACGGCGAGGTCGGCGAGCGCGGGCTTGAAGCTGCCAAAGCCTTGCCCGGCATATTCGGCCACGACATCCTCCGGCGTGCGGTCGGCGAGTGCGGCGAAGATGGTGACGAGGTTCTTTGCCTCGGGCCGATCCTTGAGCGACTCCCAGGTCTCGCCCATCGGCTCCGGGTCGGTCTTCGCCTTGCGGAATTTCTGCGCGATCGCGTCGTCGTCATCGACCAGATTGATCCGCGCCGCGTCGGACGGGTTCGACTTGGACATTTTCTGCGTCGCATCGCGCAGCGACATGATGCGCGGCGCGGCCTTGCTGATCAGCGGCTCGGGCTCGAGCAGCAGGTCGGTCTTGTAGTCGAGGTTGAACTTGGCGGCGATGTCGCGTGCCAGCTCGAGATGCTGTTTCTGGTCCTCGCCCACCGGCACATGTGTTGCGCGATACAGCAGCACGTCGGCGGCCATCAGCACGGGATAGTCGTACAGGCCGACGCTCGCGCCCTCACGGTTCTTGCCCGCCTTGTCCTTGAACTGGGTCATGCGGTTGAGCCAGCCGACGCGCGCGACATTGTTGAGCAGCCAGGCGAGCTCGCTGTGCGCGGGGACGCGCGCCTGGTTGAACAGGATCGAGCGGGTTGGGTCGATGCCGCTCGCGATCATCGCGGCGCTCACCTCGAACGTGCTGTCGGTGATTGCTTCGGGCTCGCTCCATTCGGTCAGCGCGTGGAGGTCAGCGATGAAGTACATCGACTCGCCGCCCGCTGCCTCGACCTGCGCCTGCATGCCGACCCATTGCTTGATCGCGCCGAGATAGTTGCCGAGGTGGAGATTGCCGGTGGGCTTGATGCCGGAAACGACGCGCATGAGAGTTAGTCCAGACCTTAGGTTGCTTTGCGGCGCACCAGCGCCTTGATGTCGCTCGGGCGGAACGCGCCGGTCGCGAAACAGGCGGCGGCGTAGACGATGCAGCCTGCGCCGACCAGCACCATCATCGCAGCCGTCCGGATCGTCCAGCTGCCATGGGTGTAGGGCGTGAACAGGTCATTGAGGAAGAACATGACGCCCCCCATCGCCACTGCCGCGCCGACCAGCCGCCACACGCGGCGGCGCAGCTGCGGGTCCGCCTCGAAATGGCCGCGCTTGACCAGCGTGCGATAGAGCAGCGCGACGTTGACCCAAGCGGCGACCGCAGTGGCGAGCGGCGGGCCCATATGCTTGAGCGGGACGATCAGCGCGAGATTGAGCACCAGATTGATCGCGATCGACAGCGTCGCATAACGCACCGGCGTCTTGGTATCCGAACGGGCATAGAAGCCGGGCGTCAGCACCTTGACCAGAATGTAGGCTGGCAGGCCGACAGAAAAGGCGGCAAGCGCCTGTGCGGTGGCGCGGGTGTCGTCCACCGTGAACGCGCCATGCTGGAACAGCGCGGCGACGATCGGTGCGCCGCACACGACCAGCGCGACGGTGGCGGGGAGGGTGAGGAACAGCGCGAGTTCGGTCCCGCGGTTCTGCGTGTGCATCGCCGCGCCGTCATTCCCCGCGCCCAGCTGGCGCGCGATGGTGGGGAGCAGCACGGTGCCGAGCCCGATGCCGATCAGGCCCAGCGGCAACTGGTTCAGCCGGTCGGCATAATAGATGTAGGACACCGACCCCTCGACCAGCAGGCTGGCAGCGAGCGCGGTCGAGATGACGAGGTTGATCTGATACGCCCCGGCACCCGCCGCCGCCGGGCCGATCAGCTTGAGCAGCTTCTTCACGTCCGGACTGAGGCGGGGGAGGCGAAGCTTCAGCCTCACGCCCGCTGCGCGACAGGCGAGGATCAGCCACAGCAGCTGCAGCGCGCCCGACACGGTCACGGCAATCGCCTGATTGCGCGCGGTGAGCAGCGTGTCGTCGGTGTGGAAGAACAGCAAGGCCACGATCAGCGTCGCGTTGAGCAGGATCGGCGCGGCGGCATTCACCCAGAATTTGTTGATCGAATTGAGGATGCCGCCGAGCAAAGAGACGAGGCTGATCAGCAGCAGATAGGGGAAGGTGATCCTCGACAGTTCGACCGCATAGGCGAATTCGCCGGGGCTCGCGTCGTTGAACCCGCCCGACAGCGCCCACACCACCGGAAAGGCGGCAATCTCCATGATCGCGGTGAGCAGGATCAGGATCGGCAGGAGGACCGACAGCGCTTCTTCCGCGAAGGATAATGCCGACTTGGTGTCGCCGCCGGACTCGCCGACCTTCTTGCTGAACATCGGCACGAAGGCGGCGCTGAACGCCCCCTCCGCAAACAGTGCGCGGAAGAGATTGGGCAGGCGGAAGGCGATCAGGAAGGCGTCGGACGCGAAGCTTGCGCCGACATAGCGGGCGAACAGCGAATCGCGGACCAGCCCCAGCACCCGGCTGACGAGCGTCAGCCCGCCGATCGACCCGAGTGCCTTGACGAGATTCATCTGATCGACACCGCCACTTTCGTCATTCCCGCGAAGGCGGGAATCCATTCAGGCTGCCTTATCGGACCGAGCCGCACCGCCACTGTCAATGGATCCCCGCCTTCGCGGGGATGACGTTGAGAGGGCGAGCGGCTCGTCTGAATTACGCTTGGCCGGCCTCGCCGCCCAGCAGCTGCTGTGCGTCGTGCTGGGCGCGCTGCTGTTCGTACAGGCCGTTGAAGTCGATCGGCTCCAGCATCAGCGGCGGGAAGCCGCCGTCGCGGACGGCGTCGGCCAGCACGCGGCGCGCGAAGGGGAAGAGCAGGCGCGGCGCTTCGCCGAGCAGGAAGGGCTGGAGATGCTCGTCCGGCACGTTGCGGATCGCGAACAGGCCCGAATAGGACAGGTCGATGATGAACGCGACCTGGTTCTCCGTGGTCGCGCGCACGTCGATCTTCAGCGTCACTTCATGGATGTCCTGCGCCACTTCGGCGGCGCCGATGTTGAACTGGACATCGAATGCGGGCTGGCCCTGAACCTGATAGATCGCCGGCGAGTTCGGATTCTCGAACGAGAAGTCCTTGATATACTGCGAGATCACGCCAACCGACGGGGCGGTGTCGGCGCCATTCGCCTGCGGTTCGCCCTGCGGCGCTGCGTTGTCGGGCGTGTCCATGGTCGTCAAACTTCCTTTGCGTGTTCGGGATACTTGTCGCGGCGACCCGCGTTGCGATGACGGTCGCGACTAGCAGGGGCGGTTGAGCGTTTCAACGGGCGTGCGGCGTACGGTCAGACCGGATTTGAAACGCGGCGGTTTCACGCCTATGTTGGAGCGAAGAAAGAAGGTGCCCAAGTGTATCTAGTGATCCTGTTTGCCGCGATTGCCGCGTTCCTTGCGCTCCGCCTCTATTCGGTGCTGGGCAAGCGTACCGGGCATGAGCAGCCATTGCCGAAGCCGGCCGAAGAGCGCGTCGGCGCGCCGCAGATGCCGCGTACCATCGACATGCCGCCGGAAGTGCGCGATTCCGCGCCGCGCCCGCTGGAGAGCGGTGCCGAAGGCGGCCTGCGCGCTCTGGTCGCCGCCGACCCGTCGTTCGACGTCGGCCAGTTCGTCGAGGGTGCGAAGTCGGCCTATCGCATGATTCTGGAAGCGTTCTGGAAGGGCGATCGCGAGACGCTGGACTGGCTGGTCGATGCCGAAGTGCGCGACAGCTTCATCGCTGCGATCGACGCGCGCGAGGCTGCAGGCGAGACGCTCGACAACCGCCTGATCAGCATCGAGCGCGCGGTGATCTCCGACATCGCGATGGACGGGCGCGTGGCGCGCATCACCGTGCGCTTCGACGCCGATATCGCGGCGATCACGCGCGACAAGGACGGCAACGTCATCGCCGGCTCGCTGAGCGATGCGGTGCAGACGCACGACGCGTGGACGTTCAGCCGCACGATCGGCAGTGGCGACCCGAACTGGAAGCTCAGCGACACCGACGAAGTTTGATCGGGTTAAAAGGGGTCAGATGATGCGCGCTTGGGGGGTAGCGGCATGTGCCGCGCTGTTGGGCGCGTGTTCGTCCGGAGTGGTCCCATCTGGCCGGCCAGCGACAGGCGGGGCAGTCCCCGCGCGTCCGGGTGCATCGACCGGTGTGCCGGTGCGGCAGCCCGTAGCTGCGACCCCGCTTACCCCGGCTCCGGCGGCACCCGTACCGGCGGGCGTGACCACCGCAGCGGCCGCAGGACTGCTGCCCGGACCGTCGGTCGATGATCTGCCGATCACCATGGCGGCGGCTGCGCGTGCGCTGACCGCGTTCAAGCTGAGCTGCACGTCGCTGGTACGTCGTACCGATGCCAGCGGGCTGACGCGCGGCGCGGACTGGCAACCCGCCTGTGACGCCGCGCGCACCACTCAGGATCGCGACGCCGCGACCTTTTTCGCGCGCTATTTCGAAACGGTGCAGGTGGCGGACGGCAAGGCGTTCGCCACGGGCTATTACGAACCCGAGATCGCCGGATCGCGCACGCGCCGCCCCGGCTATGAAGTGCCGATCTATGGTCGTCCGACCGATCTGGTCGATGTCGATCTGGGCAGCTTTACCGATACGCTGGCGGGCAAGTCGATCCGCGGTCGGGTCGATGGCACCAAGCTGGTACCCTATCACGACCGCACCGCGATCGAGCAGGGTGCGCTGGCCGGACGCGGGCTGGAGATCGCCTGGGCGGCCGATCCGGTCGAACTGTTCTTCCTGCAGATCCAGGGCTCGGGTCGCCTGCGCCTGCCCGATGGGGGCGTGATGCGCATTGGTTATGCCAGCCAGAATGGGCGCGACTATACCGGGATCGGCAAGCTGATGCTCGACCGCGGGCTGGTGCAGCGCGGTCAGGCGTCGATGCAGGGCATCATGGCGTATCTGCGCGCCAACCCCGAAGAGGGGCGCGCGATCATGCGGGAGAACAAGAGCTATGTGTTCTTCCGCGAACTGACCGGGGCCGGGCCGCTCGGCGCGCTCGGTCTTCCGGTCACGGCGCAGGCGACGGTCGCGACCGATCCCAAATTCGTGCCGCTGGGGGCTCCGGTGTTCCTGTCGATGGATCGGCAGGACGCCAATGGCCTGTGGATCGCGCAGGATACGGGCGGCGCGATCAAGGGCTCGAACCGCTTCGACACCTTCTGGGGCGCGGGCGACGATGCCCGCGCGATTGCCGGTGGCATGGCTGCGCGCGGCACCGCTTGGCTGCTGCTGCCCAAGGGGACGCTTGCGCGGCTCGGCGCCGCGCGCGACTGATCCATGGCCCGTCCGCCGCGCGCCCTGTCGCCCGAAGAGCGGGCCTTGTGGCAGCGCGTGGTCTCCAGCGTGAAGCCGCTCGCGCCGGCCAAACCTGTGCCAGCGGCTCCGGTCGTCCCGTTCGTCGCGTCCGCACCCGTCGCTGACCCGGCCCCGCCGAAGAAGGTGAAGGGCCGGGTGCCGCCTCTGCGCCAGCCCGCTCCGTCGACCCCGCCCAAGCCGCCGCGCGATACGCTGGACGGCGGCTGGGACCGGCGCCTGTCGCGCGGGCTGGTCGCCCCGGAAAGTTCGATCGACCTGCATGGTCATACGCTCGCCAGCGCGCATGCGCTGCTCGATCAGGGGCTGGCGCGCGCGATTGCGCGGGGCGACCGGGTGCTGCTGCTGATCACCGGCAAGCCGCCGCGCCCGGAGTCGGAGCGGCCGCATGCCCGCGGTGCGATCCGGGCTGCGGTGGGCGACTGGCTCGCCGCATCGCGCCATGCCGATGCCATTGCGGCGGTGCGCGGCGCGCACCCGCGCCACGGCGGGCAGGGCGCGCTCTATATCATCCTGCGCAGATTTCGGTCGCCCGCTCGAAATTTTTAACTCTTTGGCGGCATACCCTGTTCACACAAGGCCGGATGGTCCGGCTGGCGTGGGGGATCGCGCAACCGCAATGGATGGATTTTCGCTCAAAAGCCGCGCGATTGCGTTCGCGTTGTGCGCGGGGGCGTTCGTCTTCATCCTGGCGCTCGCCGCGACGACGCGCGGGCCGTTCGACGTTGCCAATACCAGCCGCGCACTGATCGCCGCGATCATCTGTGCCGCGATGTGCTGGGCCTATGCCGAGCGGACCATTGCCTCCACCGCCGAAGCGATCGACGCCGCAATCGAGCGGCTGACCCAAGCCGCCAATGGCGACCTGCAGAGCGAGATTCCGCGCGAAGTCGAACAATGCGTGCCCCCACTGGCGCAGGCGATGGACGGGTTGTTCCGCCAACTGCACAGCAATCTGGACAGCGTCCAGCGCCTCGCCCTGTTCGATCCGGTCACGGGCCTGCCCAACCGAACCCATTTCCGCCGCAGCTGCGAGCGGATGCTGGCCGAACTGCCGCACGACGAGATGGCGGCGCTGTTCTTCATCGATCTCGACCGGTTCAAGGCGGTCAACGACACGCTGGGCCATGCCGTGGGCGATCAGCTGCTGAGCATGGTCGCCAACCGCCTGCGCGCCGTCGCCGACCGCTTCGCGATCGAGGGCGATGCGCGCCAGCCGCTGATCGGGCGCCTGTCGGGCGATGAGTTCACCATCTATTTCCCCGAACTGGGCCATATCCGCGATGCCGACCGGGTCGGACGCGGGATCCTGTTCGCGCTGTCCGAACCGTTCGACCTGGCCGATCAGGAAGTGTCGATCGGCGCGTCGGTCGGGATTGCGCTGCGCCCCGAACATGGCACGTCGCTGACCGATCTGATGCGCGCCGCCGACGCCGCGATGTATCACGCCAAGGCGCGCGGTCGCGGCCGGGCCGAGCATTTCAGCGACCAGCTCGCCAACGAAATCGCCGAACGCGCCCTGCTCGAAAGCGACCTGCGCATGGCGGTCGAGCGCGACCAGTTCACTCTGGTCTATCAGCCGCAGATCAGCGCGATGGACGGCCGTATCGTCGCCGCCGAAGCGCTGTTGCGCTGGCAGCACCCGACGCGTGGTCTGTGCCTGCCGGGCAGCTTTATCGGGCGTGCCGAGGAAACCGGCCTGATCGTCGAGATCGGCGAATGGGTGGTCGAACATGTCGCCGCGACGATCGCGCGCTGGGGGGCGCTGGGCATTGAGCAGCGGATGGCGGTCAATATCAGCCCGCGCCAGCTCGATCATGCCGCCTTCTTCCGCCGTCTGCGCGAAGCGATGCAGAGCGCGGGTGCGCCCGCGCGGCTGCTGGAACTGGAGATTACCGAGACGCTGGCGATGCACTGTTCGCGCGAGGTGATCGACGCGATTGCGGCGCTGCGCAGCGATGGTGCGACGGTGGCGGTGGACGATTTCGGCACCGGCTATTCCAACCTTGCCCGCCTGCGCGACCTGCCGCTCGACCGCGTCAAGCTCGACCGCAGTCTGGTCGAAAATGTCGCCACCAGCGCCGAGGCGCGGACCATCGCGCACGCCGTGATCGGCCTGATCCACGGCATCGGGTGCGAAGTGGTGGCCGAGGGGATCGAGACCGAGGCGCAGCTGGAAGTGCTGCGCGTGATCGGGTGCGACATCCTTCAGGGCTATGTCATCGCCAAGCCGATGGCCGAGGACGCGTTCCTCGAATGGGCCAGCGCCGCGCCGCGATCGGCGCTGCGGGCGTGAACTAGCCGAACACCCGCCCGAGCACGCCTGCATAGATGCGCGCCAGCGCGTGGAGATCGTCGAGCGCGACCGCTTCGTCGAGCTTGTGCATGGTCGCGTTGAGCAGGCCGAATTCGACCACCGGACAGAGGCGCGACAGGAAGCGCGCATCGGAGGTGCCGCCGCTGGTCGACAATTCCGCCTCGACCCCCGTTTCCGCGCGGATCGCATCGGCGACGAGCGTGGACAGCGCGCCCGGCTGAGTCAGGAATGCCTCGCCATAGACGCGGCCGCGCACGATACCGGCGGGGGCATGGGCGTGGACGATGTCCTGGACCCGCGCGATCAGGTCGTGCCCGCGATGCTGGTCGTTGAAGCGGATCGAGATGCGCGCTTTCGCCCGGCCGGGGATGACGTTGGTCGCGGGGTTGCCGACCTCCAGGTCGATCACCTCGATGTTCGATGGCTGGAACCAGTCGGTGCCCTCGTCGAGAACGATTTCGTCGATCTCGGCCAGCGCACGGACGAGGCGCGGGACCGGATTGTCGGCAAGGTGCGGGTAGGCGACATGGCCCTGCCGTCCCGGCACTTCGATATCGATCACGGTCGATCCGCGCCGCCCGATCTTGATCGTGTCACCCAGCCGCTGTGCCGAGGTCGGCTCGCCGACCAGGCACAGGTCCGGGGTCAGGCCGCGCGCCGCCATCCGCTCCATGATCGCGAGCGTGCCATAGGTCGCCGGACCCTCCTCATCTCCCGTGATGATCAGGCTGACGGTGCCGGAGGCGGGCAGGGGGGCGAGCGCCGCCACGAATGCGGCAATCGCGCCCTTCATGTCCACCGCGCCGCGCCCGTAGAGCAGGTCGCCGCGCACTTCCGGTTCGAACGCGCCGCTCGCCCAGCCCTCGCCGGGCGGGACCACGTCGAGATGCCCGGCAAAGGCGAAATGCGGCCCCGGCCCGGCGCTGCGCACGGCCAGGAGGTTTTCGACCGGCCCGTCGGGCGCTTCACCCGCGACGAACCGCTCGACGTCGAAGCCGAGCGGGATCAACGCCGCTTCCAGGACATCGAACACCGTGCCGCGCGCGGGGGTGATGCTGGGCGCGGCGATCAGCGCCTTGGTGAGTTCGACGACATCGGGCATGATTGGCTCCACCGCTATGGGAGGCTCCATTGCCCAAGCTCGACCTTGACACAATCCCGCAGACCAACGCGACCGGCTATCCTCCCGAATATGCCGATGTCGTGCACGGCCGCTGGTACCGCCGCCTCGCCCCCGCGTCGGGCCTGACCGATTTCGGCGCGAGCCATGTGACGCTCAAGCCCGGCGCCTGGTCCGCGCACCGCCACTGGCATGAGGGCGAGGACGAACTGGTGGTGATGATCGCGGGTGAGGCCGTGCTGGTCGATGATGCCGGCGAGCATATACTGCGCCCCGGCGACGTCGCCGCCTTCCCCAAGGGCGATGGCAACGGCCATGTCCTGCAGAACCGCAGCGAGGCCGACTGCGTATTCGTCGCGATCGGCTGCGCTGCGGCGAGCGACTGCCACTATCCCGATATCGACATGCACCTGGCGAATGGCCGCGGGTTCACGCGGAAAGATGGAAGTGGATTCTAGGCGGGTTCCTGCTCGAACTGTTCGATCACCCATTCCTCTTCCTGCGCGCCGGCGATCCAGTCCTGCATGAAGGGGTGCTGGAGCACCGCGTTCATATAGGCCGGGGCGAAGCGCGCGACGGGGAGGGAGTAGGTGACGAAGCGGGTCACGACAGGCGCGAACATCACGTCGACCGCGCCGAACTGGCCGAACAGGAATTCGCCGTCGCCGCCGTAACGCGCGCGCGCCTGTGCCCACAGCTCCATGATGCGCTGGACGTCGTGCATCACGTCTTCGTCCGGGGTCCTGGGCGGGTAGACCTGACGGATGTTCATGCTGTGCTTGCGGCGCAGCGCGGCATAGCCCGAGTGCATTTCCGCCGCCATCGACCGCGCCATCGCGCGCGCGGCGGGATCGATCGGCCAGAATTTATCGCCGCCCGATTTTTCGTTGAGATATTCGACGATGGCGAGGCTATCCCACACCACGGCGTCGCCATCCCACAGGATCGGTACCTTGCCAGAAGACGGCGCGAACTCGTCGCCTTCGCGGCGCTTGTCCCAATCCTGATCGTAGAGCGGGACGACCACTTCCTCGAACGGAAGTCCGGAAAGCTTGCACGCGAGCCAGCCGCGCAGCGACCAGGAGGAATAGGCCTTGTTGCCGATGAAAAGCTTGAGCATCGCGCGGGGATAGCGGCGGGGCGGTGGCGGGGCAATGGCGCGGTGACTATCTGTACATCTCCGTCAGGAGTGCACGATGCATCAAGTCACTGTCTGGTACGACAGCCAATGTCCGCTCTGTCTGCGCGAGATCGCGCTGATGCGGCGGCTGGATCGGCGCGGGCGGATCGAATTCGTCGCGATCGAGGGGTTGGGCGATGGGGCGTGCCCGGTCGATCGGGCGGAGCTGCTGGCGCGGTTCCACGCGCAGGAGGATGGCCAGTTGCTGTCTGGCGCAGCGGCGTTCGCGGCGATGTGGAGGGCGATCCCGACGCTCCGCCCGTTGGGCCTCGCCGCGCGAAGCCCGATTGTGCTCGCGCTGTTGGAGCGGACTTACCGCGCCTTTCTGCGCGTGCGACCATGGATTCAGCGCTGGGCGCGACGCGTCTCCCCATAGTGACCATTTCACTTGCGCAGCGACCGATGACGCGACAGGTTGCGCGCGGGGCCGTTGGGGCAAGGGGGAAGACAATGTCGCGTAAATTCATGATCTTGGCTGCTGGCCTTGCGACGATCGGTGCCGCGCCGCCGGCGCAGGATCGCCCGGCGGCGCCGCCCGCCGTGGCGCGCCC
>VYKS01000108.1_pt1 | contig 52700 bp, 45 predicted proteins | sample 5114511 | NCBI WGS metagenome assembly VYKS01 (sample SAMN12291795, study PRJNA351875) | freshwater metagenome | isolation source: freshwater lake | place: USA: Michigan, Gull Lake | collected 2011-07-05 | reverse complement strand
CCGGCGCAGCCAGCACGGCGGACGGCGCGAAAGCCGCGACGGCCGCCGCGCAGAGCAGGGCCGTGAGGCGGCCGCGCCCATGCGACGCTCCCAACGCTCTGGACCTGGACACCCGCGACTCCCGACCTCCCCGGCGGCGTGGATTTCGCACCGTCGAGGGCGCGGACCATGCCTTATTTTGACGGACGGCCATGTCAAAGTCCGCAACGCCCGCCCCCTAGGATCGCGCGCTGCACAGGCTTTAGGCAACAGGTCAAAGCGCGCGGGCGTTCGCGCCCATTGTCCGGCGGCGGCTTGACAGGGACAGACGCACGATTTCACCTGACCGTCATATGTCGGGGCGAGCGTTATGATCTGGGGCGGCAAAACGCCGAAAACGTCGGGGGAGCCTACGGCCCTCGTCGACAGCGGCGCGCGCTTCATCCCGGCGCTGCGCGCCTTCTTCTCGCGGCGCGCCCCGGCCGCCGACGTTGAGGACCTCGTGCAGGAGGTCCTTCTGCGAATCCAGAAGCGGCAGCCGGCGCCGGTGGTCAACAATGTGGAAGGCTACCTTTTCGAGGTGGCGGCCAATGTCCTGATCGATCGTAGCCGCCGCGATCGCACCCGCCGCCGCTCCGATCACTGCGAATTGCAGGAATCGCATCACCCCGTTGATGAAATGTCTCCCGAGCGCGTCTTACAGGGACGCGAACAGGTGGCGCGCATGATGGCGGCGTTGAATGCGCTGCCGGAACGTACGCGACGGGTTTTCATCCTCGTGCGCTTCGAGGAGATGAGCTACAAGCTCGTCGCCCAGCGCCTGGGTGTCTCCGTCAGCGCTGTCGAGAAACACGTGATGAAGGCGCTTCGGCACTTGCACGAACGCCTGCGGGACCAGGATGACGTCGACAACGTCGGAGCACGAGAGACCCGAAGACCCGGCTAGCGCCGCGGCGACTTGGTTCGCGCGGCTGCAGGCCGGCGATGTCTCCCTCCAGGAGCGACGCGACTTCCAGCGTTGGCTGAACGCCGACGCGCGGCACGCCGACGCCTGGAAGGCGGTGGACGGCGTGTGGAACGACCTGTCCAGCGTCGAGCACGATCCCGCCTTCGCCGCCCTGCGGGCCGACGCGCTGAGCCTGGATGCGTCACGGCCGCGCCTGATCAGCCGGCGCGGCCTGGGCCTGGCCGCGGCCAGCCTCGTCACCGCCGTCGGCGGCGCGGCGGTGGGCTGGCGTTGGCTCGCCGACCGAAATCCCGCCGCGCCGGTGGCCGACGAGCCGGTGTTTTCGACGGCCGTGGGCGAGCGCTCGACGTTCCGCCTGGCCGACAATTCGGTCGTGACCCTCAGCACCGACTCCGCCGTCCGGGTCAATCACTGGGACCGGGAACGCCGGCTGACCCTGGTCAGAGGCCAGGCCTATTTCCAGGTGGCCAAGGACAAGACCCGCCCGTTCATCGTCGCCGCCGGCGATACGTCCGTCACCGCCGTCGGCACGGCGTTCGACGTGCGCCTGGAGCCGGGCAAGCTGTCGGTGACCCTGGTGGAGGGCCGCGTCCGGATCGCCGGTGACTCGCCCAAGGGGCCGCGCCAAGTCGAAATGACGGCCGGGTCGCGCTTCGTGGCCGCCGATCGGGCCGACTGGATCATCGCCGCCGTCGACACCGCCAAGGAGGCGGCCTGGCTGCAGGGCCGCCTCGTCTTCGACGGCGAACCGCTGTCGGCGGTCGTCGCCGAGATGAACCGGTTTTCGGCGCGCAAGCTGGACGTCTCCGACCCCGTGCTGGCCGCCACCCCGGTCAGCGGCGTGTTCAAGACCGGCCAGATCGACGCGTTCGTCGCGGCCCTGCGCACCTACGGCCTGGTCGAGGTCGGGCGCAGCGACGCCCAGCGCATCGAGCTGGTGCGCCCCGCGCACGGCGCCTGAGGCCCAGGTACAAGTTTTCTCGAACCGAAGGTGAGGTTGCGGCGGCGAGCTGCGTCTTACCGATCGACCGCCTCCGTTCCGTTGTCCGGGGGCGCGGTCCTTTGCAGTCCGGGGAAACGTCCAATGAAGCTGTCCGCCCTCAAGCTCGCTCTCCTGTCGGCCACCGTGGCCAGCGGGGTCCTGGCGCCGCACGCCTTCGCCAAACCCGTCCCCGAGGCCGAAAAAGCCCAGATCCTCAAGCTCGTCGACGCCGACGCGGCCAACATCCAGGACGCTGCCCTGAAGATCTGGGGCTTCGCCGAGGTCGGCTATCAGGAGACCAAGAGCACGGCCCTGCTGCAGGACCAGCTGAAGGCCGCCGGGTTCGCGGTGAAGGCCGGCGTGGCGGGCGAACCGACGGCCTTCATCGCCAGCTACAAGAACGGCGAGGGTCCGGTCATCGCCATCCTGGCCGAGTTCGACGCCCTGCCGGGACTGGCCCAGACCGCCGATCCGGTGAAGACCGGCATCCCCGGCCAGATCGCGGGCCACGGCTGCGGCCATAACCTGTTCGGCGCGGCCTCGGTCGGCGCGGCCGTCGCGCTCAAGGCATGGATGGTCAAGAACAACATCAAGGGCGAGCTGCGCGTCTACGGCACGCCCGCCGAGGAAGGCGGCTCGGGCAAGGTCTATTTCGTGCGCGACGGCCTGTTCAACGACGTCGACGCCACGCTGCACTGGCACCCGGCCAACAGCAACTCGGCCGTCCAGGGCGTGTCGATGGCCAATATCAGCGGCAAGTTCCGCTTCCATGGCGTCTCGGCCCACGCCGCCGGCGCGCCGGAAAAGGGCCGCTCGGCCCTGGACGGCGTCGAGGTCATGGACGTGGCCACCAACTTCCTGCGCGAGCACACGCCGGACAAGACCCGCATCCACTACGTGATCACCGCCGGCGGCACGGCCCCGAACGTCGTGCCCAACTTCGCCGAGGTCTACTACTACGTCCGCCACCCCGATCCCGCCGTGGTCAAGGACGTCTGGTCGCGGGTCGAGAAGGCGGCCGAGGGCGCGGCCATCGCGACCGGCACGACGGTCGACAAGGAAATCACCGGCGGCGTCTACGCCCTGCTGCCCAACGACACGCTCGGCCGCGTGATGGACGCCAACCTGCGCAAGGTCGGCGGGATCACCTGGACGCCGGAAGAGATCGCCTTCGCCAAGAAGATCCAGACCTCGCTGGTCAATCCGCCCTCGATCGACTCGGTCAAGTCGGTCGAGCCCTACAAGATCGAACTGGAGGGCGGCGGCGGCTCGACCGACGTTTCCGACATCAGCTGGGTCACGCCGACCGTGGGCCTGGGCACGGCGACCTTCGTGCCCGGCTCGGCCGGTCACAGCTGGCAGAACGTCGCCGCGGCCGGCTCCTCGATCGGCGTGAAGGGCGCGGTCAACGCCGCCAAGACCCTGGCCCTGACCGGCGCGGACCTGTTCGCCAACCCCGACATCGTCAAGAAGGCCAAGGCCGAGCTCGCCGAGCGCCGTGGTCCGAACTTCACCTACAAGGCCATGCTGGGCGATCGTCCGCCGGCCCTCGACTACCGCAAGCCCGCCGGGGCCGCGCACGAATAGCGATCGCCAGCCTCCCAGCGATCGTCAGCGGCCGGCGCGTCCCCCCCCCTTGCGCCGGCCGCATCCTCTTTTCCCCCTTGTTGGAGTCCCGTGTGAGCGACACCGTGGTCATCAGTGCTGAGCGCTTCGAGACGCTCAAGAACGCCCTGCCCGCCATCACCCGCGAGCACCTCACCCGGATCTACGGGATCAGCGAAACCACCTGGACCAAGCTGCGCCGCGGCGAGCCGATCAAGCGCAACACCTGGGAGCGCATGCAGGCTCGGCTGGCGCGCGTCCTTCCCGGCGCTTAACAGTCCCGACGCTCTCGTCGCCGCGCTAAGCAGTGATCGCCGGGAAGGTCAGGATCACCCGCAGACCGCCTGGCGGCGCGAGGTCCAGCACCACGCGACCTTCGTAAAGCCCGACCAGATCGCGCACGATCGACAGCCCCAGGCCATGGCCGGGCGTCCGCTCGTCCAGCCGCTCGCCCAGGCCGAAGACGTGCTCATAGCTCTCCGGCGGCAGGCCGGGTCCGTCGTCGTCGACGATGATCTCGGCGAAGTCGCCCCGGCGCCGCACCAGGATCTCCGTCCGCGACCGCGCCCATTTGCCAGCGTTGTCGATGACGTTGCCGAGAATCTCGCTGAGGTCCTGAGCGTCCACCGCGACGATGGGCTGGTCTTGGTAGTCGACGACGAACGACACGTCCCGGCGCGCATAGAGGCGCGAGAGGGCTGCGACCACCGGGTCCAGCGTCGCCTTGACATCCGCCGCCACGCCCGGCGCCCGCTTCAACGCCGCGGCGCGGGCGCGGGCGATCTGATAGTCGATCTGCCGGCGCATTCGCTCGCACTGCAGGATAACCACCTCGGCGGCCTCGCCCTGTCCGGCGGCGCGCATCCGCTCGGCCTCGTCGACCAGGATGGCCAGCGGCGTCTTCAGCGCGTGGGCGAGATTGCCGGCCTGGGTGCGGGCGCGCCGCAGCATCTCGACATTGGCCTCGAGCAGGGCGTTCAGGTCGATCGCCAGCGGACGCACCTCGCTGGGGAGGTCCTCCGGCAGACGGCTCGCCTGGCCCAGGCGAACGGCCGACAGCGCGTGGCGCATGCGGGTCAGCGGGCGCAGGCCGAACCAGACCTGGAGCATCGCCGCGCCGATCAGACCAGCGGCGACGATCGTCAGCGACAGGAAGAGCGTCCAGTTGAATCGTCCCAACACCTGGTCGAGCAGACGCTGGTCCACGCCGATCCCCAGGCGCAAGGGCGCTCCGTGCGGGTTGGCGACCGAGCGCTCCACCAGCCTCAGCTGCCCGGAGGGACCGGCGATGAAGACGTGCCGCTCGACGCCGAGCGGGGGGAGCGGATCTGGCAACGGCAGGTCGCGCCCCGCCAGGGAGGGAGAGGTGATGGCCTGCCCGCCGGGGCCTTCAACCCGCCAGTAGAAGCCTGAATCCTTCGGCAGGAATCGGGGATCGCTCAGACGGCGATGCAGCGAAAGACCGCCATCCGGCGCGATGTCGATCAGCGCGGCCAGTTCGGCGGCGTGACCGTGCAACTCGTCGTCGAACTGCTGGGTCACGTGGGCCTTGAACAGTTCCGACAGCAAAAAGCCGCTGACGGCGAGGCCGGCGATGATCCAGACGGCGGCGCCGACGATCAGGCGCGTGCGAAAGCTGGTCCACAACTGGCGCATCAGGCGAACTTGTATCCCAGGCCCCGGATCGTCCGGATCGCGTCCTTGCCCAGCTTCTTGCGCAGCCGGGCGACATAGACCTCGATCGTGTTGGACTCCCGCGTCTCGTCCAGGCTGTAGACGTGGTCGATCAGTTCGCCCTGCGACACCACGCGGCCCGCGCGGTGCATCAGATAGGCCAGCACTTTCAGTTCGCGGGCGGTCAGCTCCACGGCCTCTTCGCCGCGCTGGACGGTCCCGGCCTCGGGGTCGAGCACGATGTCGCCGCGACGCATCACCGGCGACGACCGGCCCGCCGAGCGTCGCGTAAGCGCCCGCAGGCGCGCCACCACCTCGGCGTTCTGGAAGGGCTTGCCCAGATAGTCGTCAGCCCCGGCGTTCAGGCCCTCCACCCGGTCGGTCCAGGCGTCGCGGGCCGTCAGCACCAGCACCGGCATGTCGCGCCCCTCGCGGCGCCACTGCTTCAACACCTCCAGCCCCGGCAGGCGCGGCAGGCCCAGATCCAGCACCACGGCGTCGAAGTCGTTGGTGCGGCCCAGCAGCAGGCCCGTCTCACCGTCCCCGGCGCGTTCGACGACGAAGCTCGCCTCCGCCAGCGCCGCGGCGAGACGACGGGCGATTTCCGGATCATCTTCGACGAGCAGGACGCGAATGGCGGGTCTCCTTTGGCGGACGGGCGAGCATAGCACTCCCGGCTGAAACGAACCTGACAGGACGCTTTCAGCTTCGTTTCAGCTTCGCTTCAGACAGGCTTCAGGCTGGCGGCGCATCAGGGACCGGTTCAATCCCCCGAGGAGCCCATGCCCCCCGCTCATCCCCTGGTCGCCGCCGCGCTCCTCGCCTGTCTCTTCAGCACCTCCGCCCTGGCCGCCGGTCCGATGGCTTTGAGCGCGGCGCAGGAGAAGGCGATGGGGATCGTCCTGACCACCGCCAAGCCGACGTCAGGCGCGCCCGTGGCGGCGCTGCCTGGCGCGATCACGCCTCCGCTCAACGACCGGCGGGTGGTCGCCGCCCCCTTCGCCGGGACGGTGACGCGGATCCACGTGCTGGAGGGTCAGTCGGTCAAGGCCGGCGCGCCGCTAGTGACGCTGTTCAGCCGCGAAGCGCTGGCGGTGTCCTCGGAGCTCGTCCAAAGCCAGGCCGAACTGCGCGTGGCCGAGGCCGCCGCGCGACGGCTGCAACAGCTGGCCAGCGAAGGCGTCATCGCCGGCGCCCGGGCCGAGGAGGCGCAAGCCCGGCTGCAGCAGGCCCGAGCCATGGTCAACGAGCGTCGTCGCCTGCTCTCCGGCGCCGGCGGAACCCGTGGCGAGTACGTCCTGCGCGCTCCGACCGCCGGCCGCGTGGCGGCTGTCACCGCCCAGCCCGGCGGCGGCCTGGAGGCCATGGCCCCGGCCGTGACCCTGGACCGCGCCGATCGCCTGTGGGTCGAGGCGCGCGTGTCCCCCGAAGTCGCGCGCCGGCTGAAGGTCGGCTATCCGGTTCGGGTCGGCGACATCGCCGGGCGCATCGTGGCGCTCGGCGCCAGCATCGATCCCAAGACCAGGTCCCTGCCCCTGCGCGCCGAACTGGCCACCGCCGCGGGCCTTGCGCCCGGTCAGACGGTCACGGTGACGGTGCTGAGCCCGGCCCCGAGCGGCGCCCAGACCATTCCGCGCGGCGCCCTGGCGCAGGACAGCGCCGGCGTCCGCGTGTTCGTCAAGACCGCCGCCGGCTACGAGGCGCGCGCCGTGACGGTACTGGGCGCGGCCGGCGTCGAAGCGGTTGTGACCGGCCTCGCCCCCGGCGCGCGCATCGCGGCCTCAGGCGCGTCTCAACTGAAGTCGGCGCTGGGCCACTAGCATGCGCAAGCTCATCGCCTTGGCGCTCTCCCAGCGCCTGCTGGCCGCCGTGCTGGCCATCGCCCTGGTCGGACTGGGCGCGAACGCGTTCCTGAAACTGCCCGTCGACGCCTTTCCCGACATCTCGCCGACCCAGGTGAAGATCATTCTCAAGGCCCCCGGCATGACCCCAGAGGAGGTCGAGAGCCAGGTCATCACGCCGCTGGAGATGGAGCTGCTGGGCATTCCCAAGCAGGCCATGCTGCGCTCGACGGCCAAGTACGCCATCGCCGACCTGACCATCGACTTCGCGCCCGGCACGGATGTCTATTGGGCGCGCCAGCAGACCGCCGAGCGCCTGTCCAACGCCTTGGGCGCCTTGCCACAGGGCGTCAGCGGCGGCCTGTCGCCCATCTCGACGCCCCTGTCCGACGTCTACATGTTTACGCTGGAGGGCCCGGGCCTGACGCTGGAGCAGAAGCGCACCCTGCTCGATTGGACCGTCCGCCCCGCCCTGCGCGGCCTGCCCGGCGTCGCCGACGTCAACGTGCTGGGCGGCCGGGCCAAGACCTTCGAGGTCTCGCCCGATCCCGCCGCCCTGGCCGCCTCGGGCCTGACCGCCCAGGCGATCGTCGACGCCATCCCGGCTTCGAACCGCAATGACGGATCGGGTCGTCTCAGCGAGGGCGAAGAGGCGCTGGTCGTGCGCGTTGCAGGGGCGATCACCAGCCTGGACGACCTGCGCGACACCGCCATCGCCTTGCCCGGCGGGGGCGTCGCGCGCCTCGGCGATCTGGCGGAGGTCAGCGAAGGCGCCCTGACCCGCTATGGCGCGGTGACCGAGAACGGCCGCGAGGAAGCCGTTCAGGCCATCGTCATCGCTCTGCGGGGCGCCGACGCCAAGGCGGTCGTCCGATCGGTCGAGGCGCGGCTGAAGGAGATCCAGCCTTCCCTGCCCAAGGGCGTCACCATCAGCCCCTTCTACAATCGCTCCGACCTGATCCAGCGCGCGACCGGAACGGTCAACAAGGCCCTGGTCGAGGCGACGGTCCTGGTGGTCATTCTGCTGCTGCTGTTCCTGGGCGATCTGCGGGCCGCCACCGTGGTGGCTGTGACCCTGCCCCTGGCGGCGCTGACCACCTTCCTTTTGATGAAGACCTTCGGCCTGTCGGCGAACCTGATGAGCCTGGGCGGACTGGCCATCGCCATCGGCATGCTGGTCGACGCCGCCGTGGTCGTGGTCGAGAACACCGTCGAGCGCCTCGACAACCCGAGCCTCACCGGCTCCCGTCGCCTGCACGCGATCTATGAAGCCGTCGCCGAGGTCGCCGCGCCGGTGACGTCGGGCGTCTTGATCATCTGCCTGGTGTTCCTGCCCCTGCTCAGCCTGCAGGGCCTGGAGGGCAAGCTGTTCGCGCCGGTGGCCCTGACCATCGTCTTCGCCCTGGGCTCGTCGCTGCTGCTGTCGTTCACGGTGATCCCCGTCCTGGCCGCCTTGCTGCTGAAGGCCCATCCGCACCAGGAGTCCTGGATCATGCGCCGGATCGGGCCGTTCTATGAACGCCAACTGGCCAAGGCCCTGGCCCGCCCCAAGCCCGTCTTCGCGGCGGCCGGCGGCGGCATGGTGCTGGCGGCGATCGCCTATGTGCTGATCGGGAAGAGCTTCATGCCGACGATGGATGAGGGCGCGATCCTGATGCAGCTGGCCAAGCTGCCCTCGATCAATCTCGACGCCAGCGCCCGGCAGGACATGGCGGTGCAGCGCGCGATCCTGGCGCAGGTGCCCGAGGTGAAGCGGATCGTCGCCCGTGTCGGCTCCGACGAGCTCGGCCTCGACCCCATGGGCCTGAATGAGACCGACAGCTTCCTCGTGCTGGCCGACCGCAAGGATTGGCGCAAGAAGGACAAGGCCTGGCTGACCGAGGAGATCCGCAAGGTCGCGGCGCAGTTCCCTGGGGTGGAGGCCACCTTCACCCAACCCATCGAGATGCGGGTGTCGGAGATGCTGACCGGCAGCCGCGGGGACCTGGCCGTCAAGGTGTTCGGCCCCGACCTCCGGACCCTGGGCGATCTGGCCGGCCGCATCGAGGAGACCCTCAAGAAGACGCGCGGCGCCTCCGACGTCTATACCGTCGCCGGCGACAGCGTGACCTACCTGCAGCTGGACGTCGACCGGGCCGCCGCCGTGCGGGTCGGCCTCTCCGCCCAGGCCCTGCAGCAGGAGCTGCGCGCTCAGCTGGAAGGCGCCCCCGCCGGGGTGGTCTTCGAGCAGGGCAAGCGTACGCCGATCCTGGTCCGGGGGCCGCAGGACCTGCGCGAGGACCCGGTCCTGTTCGAACAGGCCCAGATCGCCACGCCCGACGGCGGCGTCGTGCGCGCCGGCGACGTGGCCCGCATTCAGCGCCGCGAAGGTCCGGTCAAGATCGACCGGGAGAACGCCTCCCGCTTCGCCGTGATCCAGGCCTATGTCCAGGGTCGCGACCTGGTCGGCTTCGTCAAGGAAGCCCAGGCCAATGTCGCGCGCGAGGTTCCGCTGCCGCCAGGCTACCGTATCGCCTGGGGCGGACAGTTCGAGAACCAGAAACGCGCCGCCGCGCGCCTGGGCGTGGTGGTGCCGATGGCGCTGGGTCTGATCTTCCTCGTCCTGTTCATCAGCCTGAAGTCCACGCGCCAGTCGCTGCTGATCCTGGCCAACATTCCGTTCGCGATGATCGGCGGGTTGGTGGCCCTGTGGATCTCAGGCGAGTACCTCTCGGTTCCCGCCTCGGTCGGCCTGATCGCCCTGCTGGGCATCGCGGTGCTCAACGGCCTGGTTCTCGTCTCGCACTTCAACGAGCTGGTGCAGCGCGGCCGCGACGTCGCCACGGCCGTCACCGAGGGCGCGCGGCGCCGGCTGCGGCCGGTGCTGATGACCGCCAGCATCACCGCGCTGGGCCTGGTGCCGCTGCTGACCGCCACCGGTCCCGGCTCAGAGATCCAGCGGCCGCTCGCCATCGTCGTGGTGGGAGGTCTGGTGACCTCCACCCTGCTCACCCTGATCCTGCTGCCCATTCTCTATCGCCGCTTCGGCGTCGAGCCCGGGGCCGCAGCGCTGGAGGCTTCATCGTGAAGACCGTTGTTCTCGCCGCCGCGGCCGGCCTGGTCCTGGCCTCCGCCGCCAGCGCCGCCGACACCGGCTGGACGCGCCCGGATTTCCTGCCGAGCGACGCGCGCATTCTGGCGGCGCTGGAAGGCTCGCCGGAGCTGGCGGAGGCCCGCGCCCTGCAACGCGGCGCCGAAGCCGAACAGCGCGGCCTGGCCGCCGGTCCCCACGAGACAACGATCGGCCTCTCCAGCGATCGACGCCGGGTGCGCGGCGAAGGCGACTTCGCCGAATGGTCCTTGCAGGCCAGCCGGGCCCTGCGCTCGCCGGGCAAACGGACCCTCGACCTGGCGGCAGGCGCGGCGGGCGCCCTGGCCGCGCGCGACAGCGTGGATGACGCGCGCCACCAGGCCTCGCTGCGCCTCGCGGGACTGTGGATCGAATGGCTGGAGGCTGAGGCCCGCATCGCGGTCGACCGCGACGAGATCGCCGTCGAGCAGAAGGAGGTCGCGGCTCTTCGGCGTCGGGTGGAACTTAAGGACGCCGCCCTGCTGGATCTGGAACTGGCGCAGGCGGCGCTGGCCCGCGCCCAGGCCGCCCTGGCCGAAACCCAGGGACGCGCCGAGGCCGCGCGCTCGGCGCTCGACATGCTCTACCCGGGCTTGGCCCCGGCCCAGGCGCCGGCCCTGTCCGAGCCGGTCGCCCCGACCCGCGCCCTCGACGACTGGATCCCGGTGGTCATCGCGCGAAGCCACGAGATCACCATCGCCAAGGCGCTGGCGGATCGCGACGGGGCGCTGGCCCGTCGCGCGAAGCTGGACCAGCGTCCCGACCCGACCCTGGCCCTGCGGGTGTTCAACGAGCGCGGCGGCGCCGAGACGGGCGCGGGGCTCACGGTCAGCATTCCGTTCGGCGGCGCGGGACGCTCGGCGACGGCCGAGCGCCAGACCGCGTCGGCCTCCGCCGCCGAAGCGCGCTATCGGATGGTGGCGCGCAACGTCGAGGCCGAAGGCCGCAACGACGTGGCCAAGGCCCGATCGGGCCTTTCGGCCTGGGCGCGTTCGCGCGAGGCGACAGCCGCCGCCGCACAGGCCGCCGATCGCGTTCAGCGGGCTTACACCCTGGGCGAGCGGGACCTGACAGACGTGCTCGCGGCCCGCCGCCAGTTGTTCGACGCGCGCCGCACCGAGGTCTCGGCGCGCGCGGCCGCCCAGGGCGCCTTGCTGCGTCTGGCTCTGGACGCCCACGAACTCTGGCTTTCCGAGGAGGAAGGGTCGCAATGACGGTGATGGTCGGCTTGGCGCTTGCTGTGGCGCTTTTTCAACCTACGTCGACCACGACGGTCGTGATCGGCGACATCGGCAGCCGCGCGTTCGTGTTCCGGTCGGTCGGCCTCGACCAGCGTCGCGAAAGCCGCCCCGTCCTGCGCGGATGGATGTGCCGCCGCGCGCCCGGCGCGTCCGTCCAGCGTCTGGCCGTCATCGCCGAAGACCGCGCCGGCGCGGTGATCTGGAAACAGGTCGTCGCGCCCCCGGCCTTTGCGCCCGGGCGAAGCGGTGAGTGTCGCGTCCTGCGGATCGCCGTTCCCCCCGACGTTGCCCCGAACGCCGCCGTCTGGCGATTGGCGCGCCCCTAGGGCGCGACGCCGTCCCGCGCTCGCACCCCATCCAGCACCAGGGCCGTCACCGCCGCCACGGTCTCGTCCAGGAAGCCCTTGTCGGACAACGATCCGCCCGACAGCGCACGCACCTGGACGGCGAAGTCGGCGTAGTGCTGGGTCAAGGCCCAGATGGCGAAGATCAGATGCGGCGGGTCGACGGAGGCGAGCTTGCCTGTCGCGACCCAATCCTCGATCACGGCGACCTTGGCGTCGAACACCGCCTTGAGCGGGCCCGTAAGAACCGGCTTCAACAGCGGTGCGCCGCGTAGCATTTCCAGGGCGAACAGGCGCGAGACCTCGGGATGGTCGCGACTCATCGCCAGCTTGGCCTTGATCAGGGCGCTGATCGCCTCGGCCGGATCGTCCTCTGGCCGGAAGCCGGCCAGCGGCGCCAGCCATCGCGACAGTCCCTGCTCCAGCACAGCCACGTAGAGCGCGTCCTTGGACGGGTAGTAGTAGAGCAGATTGGCCTTCGACAGCCCTGCGGCGCGGGCGATGGCGTCGAGGCTGGCCCCGTCCAGGCCCAGGCGCGCGAAGACCGACAACGCCGCCGCCAGGATCACGGCCTTACGGGCCTCGCCGGCCTGGGCGCGACGGCCGGCCGGCGGCGGAGCGTCCGCCGTTTCGCCTGCCGATTGGGCGGCCTTGACCAGAGCGCGGGCGCCGGAAGACCTCGCGCCGCCGCGACCGGCCATGCGCCCCCGCGGCGGCTTGACGGACTTGGCGGCGGGACCGGTCATCGGCTCTCGAACTTGGACCAAATGGTCAAACTTGAACCAGATGGTTCGGATTGCAGCGTTCGGCGGAATGGTATTCCATGCAGGCCGGACATCACAAGGAGCCGCGCCGATGAGCTCGCCGATCGCCCCGCTGTCGCCCGGCTGCGTGATGCTGCCCGCCCGGCCCGAGCCCCTGCCGATCGATCCCAAGACGACGGCGGTGATCGTCATCGACATGCAGAACGCCTACGCCTCGCCCGGCGGCTATCTGGACCTGGCCGGCTTCGACATCTCGGGCGCGGCCGGGGTGATCGACAAGATCGCCGAGATCCTGCCTGTGGCCCGCGCGGCCGGCATGACGGTGATCTATTTCCAGAACGGCTGGGACGACCAATATGTCGAGGCCGGCGGTCCCGGCTCGCCCAACTGGTGGAAATCCAACGCCCTGAAGACGATGCGCGCCCGGCCCGAACTGCAGGGCAAGCTGCTGGCCCGGGGCCAGTGGGACTATGAGCTCGTCGACGCGCTCAAGCCCCTGCCCAGCGACATCCAGCTGCACAAGACGCGCTATTCCGGCTTCTTCAACAGCCAGCTGGACAGCGTGCTGCGGGCGCGCGGCATCCGCCACCTGGTGTTCGTCGGCATCGCCACGAACGTCTGCGTGGAGTCGACCCTGCGCGACGGCTTCTTCCTTGAGTATTTCGGGACCGTGCTGGAGGACGCCACCCACCAGGCGGGCCCCGACTTCGTCCAGAAGGCCGCGCTTTTCAACATCGAGAGCTTCTTCGGCTGGGTGTCGAACACCACCGACTTCAAGGGAACGTTCGGACAGCTGGCGCCGTCATGAGCAGCTTAAATCAGGTGTCATCCCGGCCGTAGCGAAGCGGAGAGCCGGGACCCAGGGGTGGCCTCACCAGCGGCGGCCCCTGGGTCCCGGATAAGCCCTCCGGGCTTTCCGGGATGACACGTTTGGACCTGGAAAAAGGAACGAGACCCCCATGCCCAAGACCGTCATCACCCCGCCCGGGACAGGCGTCCCCATCGCCCCCTTCTCGCCTGGCACGATGGCCGACGGCGTCGTCTATGTCTCTGGCACCCTGGCCTTCGACAAGGACAACAACGTCGCCTTCCCCGGCGACGCCGAGGCCCAGACCCGGCAGGTGCTGGAGACCATCAAGTCTGTCATCGAGACCGCCGGCGGCACGATGGAGGACGTGACCATGAACCACATCTTCCTGACCGACTGGGTTCACTACGCCCCGATGAACAAGGTCTACGCCGAGTACTTCCCCGGCGACAAACCGGCCCGCTACTGCATCCAGTGCGGCCTGGTGAAGCCCGGCTTCGTGGTCGAGATCGCGTCCGTGGCGCACGTGGGGAAGAAGTAGCCAGCCATGACTTCAGGCGTCGTCGACGGCATCTTCTACGAGCTCCACGGAGGCCCTGTCGCCGGTAGAGACGCCGTGCTGCTGTCGTCGGGCCTGGGCGGCTCGGGGGCGTTCTGGGCGCCGCAGATGCAGGCCCTGACCGAGCGCTGGCCGGTGGTCACCTACGACCATCGCGGCACGGGCCGCAGCGTTCGCGAACTGCCGCCCCACTACACCGTCGCGCACATGGCCGAGGACATGGTCAAGGTGATGGACGCCCTGGGCCTTTCCAAGGCCCACGTGGTCGGCCACGCGGCCGGGGGCAATGCGGGGCTGCAACTGGCGCTGGATCACCCCGATCGCCTGGCCAAGCTGGTGGTGGTCAACGGCTGGAGCCGGCCCGACCCGCACATCAAGCGCTGCTTCGACACTCGCATCCATCTGCTGAACGACACGGGGCCCGAGGCTTACGTCCACGCCCAGCCGATCTTCCTCTATCCGGCCGATTGGATCTCGCGGAACCACACCCGACTGCAGGCCGAGGAGGCGCACCACGTGGCAGGTTTCCCGCCCCGCGAGGTCATGCTGGCGCGGATCAACGCCCTCCTGGCCTTCGACATCGACGCGCGGCTGGAAGAGATCACACACCGGGTGCTGATCAGCGCCAGCGCCGACGACATGCTGGTGCCGATGCTCTGCTCCCAGCGCCTGGCCGGCCGCCTTCCCAACGCCGATTTCCAGCAGGTCGCCTGGGGCGGCCACGGCTTCACCGTCACCGATCCCGAGACCTTCAACGAAGGTCTGGTGACGTTCCTGGCGGGGACGTGATGAGCCAGCGCCCCCTCCGTCACGCAGCTTCGCCGCGCGCCACCTCCCCCGTTTCACGGGTGAGGAGGACACAGCTTTCACCCTCCTGCCCCGCTTGCGGGGGAGGTGGATCGGCGCCGTCAGGCGTCGAGACGGAGGGGGCGTCATGCTGCCCCCTCCTCCGACCTCCCCGGCGAACGCCGGGGCCCAGATCGAACCCGCGGCCTTCGTCGGCTGGACCGGCCCGAAGGCGCGAACACCCCAAACGCTCCGGATGAATCTGGGCCCCGGCATTTGCCGGGGAGGTCGGATCGAAGGAACCAGAAGAACAGGAACCCCCACCATGCAGGTCGGCGTCTTCATTCCCATCGGCAACAACGGCTGGCTCATCTCCGAGACCTCGCCGCAGTACATGCCCAGTTTCGAGCTGAACAAGGAGATCACCCAGAAGGCCGAGCAGTACGGCTTCGACTTCGCCCTCTCGATGATCAAGCTGCGCGGGTTCGGCGGCAAGACGCAGTTCTGGGAGCACAATCTGGAGAGCTTCACCCTGATGGCGGGCCTCGCTGCGGTGACCTCCAAGATCAAGATCTTCGCCACCGTCGCCACCCTGACCATCCCGCCCGCGATCGTGGCGCGCATGGCCTCGACCATCGACTCGATCGCGCCGGGCCGCTTTGGCGTGAACCTGGTGACCGGCTGGCAGAAGGCCGAGTACAGCCAGATGGGCCTGTGGCCGGGCGAGCAGCACTATACCGACCGCTACAACTACCTGGCCGAATACACGACCGTGCTGAAGGACCTGCTGGAGACCGGGGTGTCGGACTTCAAGGGCAAGTACTTCCAGATGGACGACTGCCGGGTCAGCCCGCACCCCAAGGAAACCAAGCTGATCTGCGCCGGCTCGTCCGACGAGGGCCTGGCCTTCACGGCCCAGTACGCCGACTACAGCTTCGCCCTGGGCAAGGGCGTCAACACCCCGACCGCCTTCGCCAGCGTCAACCAGCGCCTCGAAGCCGCCGCCGCCAAGACCGGCCGCGACGTCCAGTCCTTCATCCTGTTCATGGTCATCGCCGACGAGACCGACGAGAAGGCGCTGGCCAAATGGCAGAAATACCGCGACGGCGCCGACCAGGAGGCCCTGGCCTGGCTGACCCAGCAGGCCGCGCCCAACGCCAAAGCCGGCGCAACCACCAACACCCAGCAGCTGGCCGCTCCGGAGTCTGCGGTGAACCTCAACATGGGCACGCTGGTGGGCAGCTATGCGAGCATCGCCCGGATGATGGACGAGATCGCGCAGGTCCCCGGCACGGCCGGCGTGCTGCTGACCTTCGACGACTTCGTGCAGGGGGTGCAGGACTTCGGGACAAAGATCCAACCGCTGATGAAGAGCCGAACGGCGCGATGAGCATCTCAGGCCGGCTCAGCCAGGGTCATCCGCCGCCGGTGGTCGCCAAACGACTATCAGAGCTGCACGGGCACGAAGGGCGTTCCAGACGCAGGGGCGCGCGCAACGCCACGTCGCAGCGGACGGCGAATTGAACGGGAACCGCCCGAAACATGCGAGAAATCGAACGATCGATTTCGCCGCAACACTTTGACGTCATGGAAGAAAGGAATGGTGGACGCGACAGGGATTGAACCTGTGACCCCTACGATGTCAACGTAGTGCTCTCCCGCTGAGCTACGCGTCCGCCGAAGCGATCCGAAGCGTCTTCGTGAAGACGTCCCGGCCGGGAAGGTGTGGGGGTATAGCGGCGGCTCGCGGACTGCGCAAGCCGCCTTTCGCAACTTTTTATGCGGTCAGGCGGCCATCATCTTTTCCACCTCGGCGACAAGGTCGCGCAGGTGGACGGGCTTGGACAGCACCTTGGCGCCGGCGGGCGCGCGATCCTGCGCCGAGAGGGCCACGGCGGCGAAGCCGGTGATGAACATGATGCGCAAGGACGGGTCACGGGCGGCGGCCTGGCGGGCGACCTCGATGCCGTCCATGCCCGGCATGACGATGTCGGTCAGCAGCAGATCCCAGGGATGATCCAGGTGCTGGACGGCTTCCTCGCCGTCGGCGCAGGCCTGGACTTCGAAGCCGGCGCGTTCCAGGGCGCGGGCCAGGAAGCCGCGGAGGGAATCGTCGTCTTCGGCGAGGAGGATGCGGGCCATGAGGTCACGTGTCCGGGGTCAAGGTCGTCGATAGAGGATCCACCTTAGCGCCTCGTCCGTAAATCGGGGATGAACCTAAACGTCGCGGCTGTGGACGGATTAAAGAGGGCGATTGAGGTTTGACCCCGCGCCGCGACGCTTCGATGATGAAGCATGAGCGCGTGGCGCCCCCTTCCCGACGATTCGAGAGCCGACGAAACGCTTTCGAGCCCCCCGCTGGAGACCTTCGCGGGGCCGGCGTTCGAGGTGCTGCGCGCCGCGCCGGTCGGGGCGCCGCCGCCCACGGCGCTGGTGTTCGCCTCACCCCATTCCGGGGACGTCTATCCCGATGAGATGATCGCGGCCGTCCGCCTGCCGCTCGAAACGCTGCGCGCCTCGGAGGACGCCTTTGTCGACCGCGTGATCGCCCGCGCGCCCACCCTGGGCGCGGCCGTGGTGCGCGCCCGCTTCGCCCGCGCCTATGTCGACCTGAACCGCGAGCCCTGGGAAATGGACCCGGCGATGTTCGATGGGGATCTGCCGGACTACGCCCAAGGTCGGACCGCCCGTGTCGCGGCCGGACTGGGAACGATTCCGCGCGTCGCCAGCGAAGGGCGTCCGATCTATGGCCGCAAGCTGTCGTTCGAGGAGGCCAGGGCGCGGGTCGAGCTCGCGCATCAGCCCTATCATGACGCGCTGGACCGCCAGCTGGCTGCGGCGCGGGCCGCCCACGGCGCGGCGATCCTGATCGACTGGCACTCGATGCCCGCCGTCGCCGCGCGGGGGCAGCGCTCCAAGGGCGGCGGCGCCTGCGACATCGTGCTGGGCGATCGTTTCGGCGCGGCCTGCTCGCCCAAACTGACGGCGCTGGTCGAGCGGGAGCTGGAAGGGCTGGGCTACAATGTCGCCCGCAACGCACCCTATGCCGGCGGCTACACCACCGAACACTACGGCCGCCCGGCCAGGCGCACCCACGCCCTGCAGATCGAGATCAACCGGGCGCTCTATATGGATGAAGCCACCCGCGCGCCCACCGAAGGCCTGGCCAAGCTGACGGCCGACGCCGAAGCCCTGACCCGGGCGCTGGCGGGACTGGATTTGGCGACGCTGAAGTAGCCGCTTGGCGACACGCCCCAGCGCGTTGTCCTGGATCAACGCCCTCCGCCGCCGTTCAGGCCAAAAAAAAGCCCGGTGAAACCACCGGGCCAGTTCATTAGGGAGGAAACGCCCAGGAAGGGCAGAAGCGGCAGCGCCGCCTCACAGGATTGTTTCTAGAGTGCGGCGCAAAATTAGGCAAGCGGAAAACGAGCGTTTGACGTCTTTTTTTTGCAGCGCACCCGTCACAAACCCCTTTGATCACGGGGGTTACGGAACGGCGCTATGTGAAACCGCCTAAAAAGCGGGCATATTGCACTGCACAATTTGTTGCGTATGAAACCGTCTCGGATGAGAAGACGCCGCAAACTCAAGCGGGATAAGACTTTCGCAATGACACCGGTGTCCTGCGACAAGTGTTTCCAACCGTCGGGGGTGGATAAATTGTACGCGTTCGCGTAAAAGCCGCGCGCCTGACGCGATGCGTCATCTCCTATTCCTCCCGAAAGTCCGTCCGCCCCCATGTCCATGCGAAATATCGCCATCATCGCGCACGTCGATCATGGCAAGACCACCCTCGTCGATCAGCTGCTGGCTCAGTCCGGCGTGTTCCGCGCCAACGAAGCCACCACCGAACGAGCGATGGACTCGAACGACCAGGAGCGCGAGCGCGGCATCACGATTCTCGCCAAGTGCACCTCGGTGCTGTGGAACGGTGAGGCGGGCGAGACCCGGATCAACATCATCGACACCCCCGGTCACGCCGACTTCGGCGGCGAGGTCGAGCGGATCCTGGGCATGGTGGACGGCTGCGTCCTGCTGGTCGACGCCGAGGAAGGCGTCATGCCGCAGACCAAGTTCGTGCTGACCAAGGCGCTGAAGATGGGCCTGCGCCCGATCCTCTGCATCAACAAGGTCGACCGCGCCCACGCCGACCCGGACCGCGTCCACAACGAAACCTTCGACCTGTTCGCCGCCATCGGCGCCACGGACGAGCAGCTGGACTTCCCGCACATCTACGCCTCGGGCCGCAATGGCTGGGCGACGCTGGACCTGAACCAGCCGAACGACAACCTGGCGCCGCTGTTCGACCTGATCGTCCGCCACGTTCCGCCGCCCAAGGTGGCCGAAAACAAGGACAAGCCGTTCCAGATGCTGAACGTGCTGATCGAAAGCGATCCGTTCCTGGGCCGCCTGCTGACCGGCCGTATCGCCAGCGGCAAGGCGATCCCCGGCATGGCCATCCATGCCCTGGACCGTGACGGCAACGAGATCGAGCGCGGCCGCATCACCAAGGTGCTGGCCTTCCGTGGTCTGAAGCGCCAGCCGGTCGACGAAGGCGCCGAGGCGGGCGACATCGTCGCCATCGCCGGCATGAGCAAGGCCACCGTGGCCGACACGCTTTGCGCCATGGAAGTCACCGAGGCCCTGCCCGCCCAGCCGATCGACCCGCCGACCATCTCGATGACCGTCTCGGTCAACGACAGCCCGCTGGCCGGCCGCGAAGGCGACAAGGTCCAGTCGCGCGTCATCCGCGACCGCCTGCTGCGCGAAGCCGAGAGCAACGTGGCCATCCGCGTCACCGAGACCTCGGAGAAGGACGCCTACGAAGTCGCCGGTCGCGGCGAACTGCAGCTGGGCGTCTTGATCGAGAACATGCGCCGCGAGGGCTTCGAGGTGTCGATCAGCCGCCCCCGCGTGGTCTATCAGACCGGCGAAAACGGCGAGCGCCTGGAACCGATGGAGGACGTGGTCATCGACGTCGACGACGAGTTCACCGGCATCGTCATTGAAAAGCTGTCGGCGCGTAAGGCCGAGCTGAAGGACATGGGCCCGTCGGGCGCGGGCAAGACCCGCATCCAGCTGCTCTCGCCCTCGCGCTCGCTGATCGGCTATCAGGGCGAGTTCCTGACCGACACGCGCGGTTCGGGCGTGCTGAACCGCGTGTTCAGCCACTACGAGCCCCACAAGGGCCCGATCGACCAGCAGCGCAAGGGCGTGCTCGTCAGCAACTCGGACGGTGAAACGGCGGCCTACGCCCTGTGGAACCTGGAAGAGCGCGGCGTGATGTTCGTCGGCGCCGGCGAGAAGACCTACCAGGGCATGATCATCGGCGAAAACAGCCGCTCGGACGACCTGGACGTCAACCCGATGAAGGCCAAGCAACTGACCAACGTCCGCGCCTCGGGCAAGGACGAGTCGATCCGCCTGACCCCGCCGCGCCGCATGACTCTGGAACAGGCCATCGCCTATATCGAGGACGATGAGCTGGTCGAGGTTACGCCGAAGAACATCCGCCTGCGCAAGCAGGTCCTGAACCCCTCGTTCCGCAAGAAGCGCAGCAAGGAAGACTAGGATCTCCAGATCCGACCAGAAGGGCCGCCGTTCTCCGGAACGGCGGCCTTTTTTCTGGGCCGCGTCATCTTGTCGCCCGCAGGCGACTTAACCCCGGATTTACCGAAAAGAACGATGTTCTGACGGGGAAATCTCGGTTCCGGAAGACCAAGGATCGCGCGTGCGCGCCACCATCAGTTCGCTGCTCCATCGCGCCGTCGCCTCCCTCCAGGTCCCCGCGCTGGCGGACGCCCCTGAGGCGCTGGCCGGTCGTGTGCGCATGGAGCAGGTGCAGAGCATCCTGCGCATGACGCCGGTGATGATGAGCGCCAACATCGCCATCGCCTTCCTGGTGTCCATGGCGGGCCTGACCCACCCCCACCGCGTCACGATCGGCGTGTGGGCCGCGCTGGTGATGAGCTACGCCCTGCTGGGGCTTCGCGGCTGGGTCGCCTCGCAACGCAGCAAAACTGGAAAGGCCGCCGTCTCCGCGCGGGGCGTTCGTCGCATCGCGCTGCAAGCCGGCGTTCTGGGATGCCTCTGGGGCGCCCTGCCGCTGATGACCCTTCGCCCGGGCGACAATAGCGCCTTGCCGATGATGGTCGCCTCGGTGACGGCCGGGATGGTCGGTTGCGGCGGCTTCGCCCTGCTGACCCTGCCCGCCGCCGCCATGGCCTATTCGACGCCGATGGTTCTGGGCTCGGCCTACATGCTGGCGGCCAGCGGCGATCCGATTCTCTATGCCTTGGGCGGCCTGCTGCTGTTCTGCTACGCGGTCGTCACCGTCTCGTGCCTGTCGCACGCCCGGATCTTCGTCGAGCGGCTGATCGCCGCCGATGAGCTGGAAAAGCAGAAGCAGGTCGTCAGCCTTTTGCTCTCCGACTTCGAGGAAGGCGCCAGCGACTGGCTCTGGGAGGTCGACGCCTCGGGCCGCCTGACCTACGTCTCAGACCGAATGGCCGCCGCCGCCGGCGTGCCGAAGGAGACCCTGCTGGGTCAGCCGATGTCGGACCTGTGCGGCGCGGCCGAAGGCCCCGGCGGCGCGTTCGCCGCCCTCTCGGCGCTGTTCGCCGAGCAAAAGACCTTCCGCGACATGGTCGTCTCGATCACCAGCGGTCCGGACACCGAGTCCCAGACGGCCCACTGGTGGTCGCTGTCGGCCAAGCCGGTGCATGACCTCGACGGCTGCTTCATCGGCTTCCGGGGCGTGGGCGCCGACATCACCCAGGCCCGCGAGGACCAGGAGCGGATCTCGCGCCTGGCGCACTACGACGTCCTGACCCAGCTGCCCAACCGCCTGTCGCTGCTGCAGTCGCTCGGCCAGGCCTGGCTGGAGCACGGGCGCGAGTCGGGCGCGGGCTGCGCCGTGATGTGTCTGGACCTCGACCACTTCAAGGGCGTCAACGACAGCCTGGGCCATCCGGTGGGCGACGCCCTGCTGGTGCAGGTGGCCTCGCGGCTGCGGACCTGCGTCGGTGACGCGGGCATGGTCGCCCGTCTCGGCGGCGACGAGTTCGCGGTGATCTGCGCGCCCGCGCCCAGTCGCGAGGCCTTGGCGACCCTGGCGCTGTCAATCGTCGAGACGCTCTCGGCGCCCTACGACATCTTCCGGCACAACGTGCTGATCGGCGCCAGCGTGGGCATCGCCGTGGCCCCGCAGGACGCCGACGACCCCGATGGCCTGCTCAAGAACGCCGATCTGGCCCTTTACCGCGCCAAGGGCGACGGCCGGGGGGCCTATCGGTTCTTCGAGACGGCCATGGACGTCCTGGCGCAGGAGCGCCGCGCCCTGGAGCTGGACCTGCGTGAGGCGCTCGCTCGCGACGAGTTGAAGCTGTTCTTCCAACCGCTGATCGGCCGCCGCGACAACGAAACCACCGGCTTCGAGGCGCTGTTGCGCTGGCAGCACCCGACGCGTGGCCTGGTGCCGCCGTCCGACTTCATCGAGTGCGCCGAGCAGTGGGGCCTGATCGGCAAGATCGGCGAGTGGGTGCTGACCGAGGCCTGCCGCACGGCCGCCACCTGGCCCTCCCACCTGACGGTCGCGGTCAACCTGTCGCCGAACCAGTTCGCCTCGGGCGACCTCGTCGATCAGGTCCGCGCGGCGCTGGCGGCCTCCAACCTGACGCCCTCGCGCCTGGAGCTGGAAATCACCGAGGGCCTCTTGCTGCATGACAGCGCCAAGACCCTGGAACAGCTGGCCGCGCTGAAGGCGCTGGGCGTCAAGATCGCCATGGACGACTTCGGCACCGGCTATTCCAGCCTCGCCTACCTGTGGCGGTTCCCGTTCGACAAGATCAAGATCGACCGTTCGTTCGTGGCCGAGATGCAGGACAATGCGGCGATCGCCGATATCCTGCGCACGATCGCCCTGCTGGGGCAGACCCTGAACCTGGAGGTCACCGCCGAGGGCGTGGAAACCCAGGCCCAGGCTCAGCTGCTGGCCGAGATGCGTTGCGACCAGTTCCAGGGCTTCCTGTTCGGTCGCCCGATGCCGGTCAGCGACATCCCGAGTTTCCTGGTCTCCAACCTCGCCCAGCGCATGCGCCGAGGGCACGAGGCGGAGCCGGACGACGCCGGACTGCTCAATTCCCAGGCCCCGGGCTAAACCGTCAGCAAACCGTCACAAATAAAGTAACATTCTGCATACTTAGCGCAGTACGGGGCAGGTAAGCCGCCCCGACTCTCAGGGATGGCCAACCTGAGGGGGTTTCATGTCTTTCGCTCGCAAGCTCGCCGCGGGAGCGGCGTTCGGCGCGTTGTCGTTCGCCTTCGCCGCGCCGGCTGTCCACGCCCAACAAACCACCGCCGCCGTGCGCGGCGTCACCGTCGACGACAAGGGCGCGCCGATCGCCGGCGCGACGGTCACGGTCACCCACGTCCCCAGCGGCACCGACCAGGTGGTCGTCACCAACGAGGCCGGCGCATTCGACGCGCGCGGTCTGCGCGTGGGCGGTCCCTACAAGGTCACCGCCACCGGCCAGGGCTTCGCGTCGCAGACGCTGGGCGACCTGTTCCTGAACGTCGGCGACGCCCAGCGCGTCCGCCTGACCCTGGTTCCGGCCAGCGAAGTGTCGGAAATCGTCATCACCGCCGCCAAGGCCGCCACCACCAGCCAGCTGGCCAATGTCGGCTCGCGCACCACCCTGGGCCGCGACCAGATCGACGCCGTCGTGTCGGTCAAGCGCGACATCCGCGACATCGGCCGCCGCGACCCGCTGGCCAATCTCGACTTCGTGGCCCGCGGCACCGGTCCGTCGGGCGGCCTTTACATCGCCGGCTCGGCGCCGCGCGCCAACCGCATCACCATCGACGGCGTGCGCTCGGCCGACAGCTACGGCCTGAACACCGGCGGCCTGTCGACCAACCGCGGCCCGATCTCGTTCGAGGCGCTGGAACAGGTCGCGATCCAGGCCGTGCCGTTCGACGTCGAAGACGGCGATTTCACCGGCGGCGCGCTGAACCTGATCATGCGCTCGGGCGGCAACGACTTCCACGGCTCGCTGTTCTCCAACGAGCGCACCACCCGCCTGGTCGGCAACAAGCTGCCGATCGTCGGCTTCACCAACAACGACGTGCTCCAGGCGCCGCTGAGCGGCTTCCGGAAGGTCAAGAACCAGATCGCCGAGACCAACTACGGCTTCTTCCTCTCGGGTCCGATCATCAAGGACCGCCTGTTCTTCGCGGCCTCGTACGAGAAGTTCTCCAGCTCCGACACCACGGGCGTTGGTCCGATCGGCGGCGGGTTCGCCAACACCTTCAACCGCATCCCGGGCGTCTCGACCGGTACGGGCGCCAGCCAGGCCGACATCGACGCGGTGCTGGCCAACTGGAGCGGCTATGCGGCCTCGTCGCTGCTGAAGCCAGGCTCGGTGGCGCTGGTCGAACCGATCCTCGACGAGAAGTCGTCGATCAAGATCGACTACAACATCACCGACAAGCACCGCCTGTCGGCCACCTATCGCCACGCCTTCAGCTCGGTCTGGAAGCGCAGCCCCTCGGCCACCGCGATCAGCCTGGACACCAACTGGTACGTCCAGCCCGAGAACGAGGACAACTACGCCCTGCAGCTGAACTCGCGCTGGAGCCCGACCCTGGCGACCGAGGCGCGCGTGGCGTTCCGCGGCTATCAGCGCGGCCAGCTGCCGCCGGTGGGCCAGGGCTTCGCCAACGTCTCGATCTGCACCGACTCGGCTTTCGGCACCGGCGCGGCCTTCTCGTGCTCGTCGGGCGTGCCGTCGATCAACTTCGGCCCCGACCAGTTCCGCCAGGCCAACGTCCTGAAGACCAAGGACACCTCGGGCTCGTTCGTCGCCAACTACACCGGCTTCGACAACCACCAGATCAAGCTGGGCTACCAGTATCGCGGGATGGAGATCTACAATCTCTTCCTGCAGGCGGCGCGCGGCGTCTACTACTTCGACAGCGTCGCCGAGTTCCAGGCGGGTCAGGCCAACCAGCTGTCGTACGGCAACTCGCTGACCGGCACGGCCACCGACGCTGCGGCGGTGCTGGACTACAAGGTCCACTCGCTGCTGGCTCAGGACACCTGGGACGTCACCGACGCCCTCACGGTGAACTTCGGGGTTCGCTGGGACCACTACGCCGCCGACAAGAAACCGACGCTCAACAGCAACTTCGTCAACCGCTACGGCTATTCCAACCAGACCACCTATGACGGCATCGACGTGGTGATGCCGCGCGTCTCGGCCAAGTACAACAGCGACTGGTTCGAGCTGTCGGGCGGCTTTGGCCTCGTGTCGGGCGGCCTGCCGGACGTTTTCCTGGGCAACAGCTACGGCGGCACCACCGGCGCCCTGACCAACAGCTTCGCGATCCGCCGCACCACCAACGGCACGCTCTCGACGGCCGACGACACCTTCGTCGACACCGCCACCAACCAAGCCATCGACCCGTCGATCGGCAACGCCCTGCTGACAATCAACAAGGCTTCGCCCTCGTTCATCACAAGCCCGGCGGCCGTGGCCCAGACCCTGCTGACCGCCGACAGCGCCAGCCGTCGCAACGCCTACACCAACTCGCTGGCCCCCGGCTTCAAGATGCCGGCCGACTGGAAGACCAACCTTTCGTTCAAGACCACTCAGTTCGGCATCGACTGGGGCGTTGACGCGGTGGCCAGCTGGTCGGAGGTCAATGTGGCGTTCCGCGACGCCCGCGCCCGTCGCCTGACGGTCAACGGCGTCCAGCAGTACACGCCGGACGGCCGCGCCCGTTACGACGGCCTGGTGATCCCCGGCGCCAACGCCGCAGCGATCAACGTCAACCGCGCAGCGTTGGGCCTGCCGGTCGTCGCCAACGCCGACCTGGCCAATCTGGGCCTGTTCGGCGACATCCAGGCCTACAACCCGTCGACCAAGAACTGGACGCGCACGCTCGCCCTGTCGGCCCGCCGCAACATCTTCGGCGTCGACACCTGGGCCGCCTACACCTGGCAGTATGGTCATCAGTACGGCGGCATCTCGGAGTTCGGCACCACCGCCGGGGGCAACTCCACGAGCGGCAACTACTATGCCGACCAGGGCTTTGACCTGGATCCGAACGCCGCCGCCGAGGGCAAGTCGAACAACCTGATCCGCAACTCGCTGAAGGTGAACCTGAGCTACAAGCTCGAGCTGCGTCCGGGCTGGGTGTCGCGCTTCACCCTGTTCGGCGAGCGTCGCGACGGTCGCCCGATCAGCTTCCTGATGACCGATCCGGCCGGCGGCCGTAACCCCACCTTCGGCGTGTCGCGCGACGACGCCCTGGCCTACATCCCGAACCTGAACAGCCCGGACGCGGCCAACCCGCTGAAGTTCGTGAGCGCGTCGGGCACGACGGTGTTCTTCGACAGCCAGGCCTCGGTCGACAAGCTCAAGGCTCTGGTCAACCAGTTCGGCCTGCCGATGGGCAAGATCGTGCCGCGCGGTTTCGGCAAGAACCCCAGCGTCGACCGCATCGACTTCCAGTACGCCCAGGAAATCCCCTCGCCGATCCGCGGCCACAGCCTGCTGTTCACGGTGGACATCCAGAACCTGGGCAACCTGCTCGACAAGAAGTGGGGCGTGGTCAAGGAGTACACCAACAGCCGCTCGGGCGGCGTGGTGGTCAACGCCCAATGCGCCAAGGCCGACGGGACGGCCGCCGGTTCGGCGGACCCGACCTGCGTGGCCTATCGCTACAGCTACACCACCGCCTCGCCGGCCAGCCTGGCCGTCCCGACGGTCGACCAGGCCGCCAGCCTGTGGTCGGTGGGCATGGGCCTGAAGTACCGCTTCTAGAAGCGCGCGCTCCGCAAGGATCGCCAAGGGCGCGGCTCCGGCCGCGCCCTTTTTCGTGGTCGATGCGCGGGGCGGGATGCTACCCCTCGGCCATGGTCCACCCCGTCTTCGACAACCTGCCCACCACGATCTTCGAGCGCATGAGCGGCCTGGCCCGCCAGCACGGCGCGATCAATCTGGGGCAGGGCTTTCCCGACGATCAGGGCCCTCTGCCCGTTCGCGAAGTCGCCGCGCGGGCCCTGATCGAAGGCTCGAACCAGTATCCGCCGATGCGAGGTCTGCCCGAGTTGCGGGCCGCCGTCGCCAGCCACTACGCCCGCACGCAGGACCTGCCTCTGGATTCCGACACCGAGATCGTCATCACCTCCGGCGCCACCGAGGCCCTGGCGGCGGCCTTCACGTCGCTGATCTCGCCCGGCGACGAGGTGGTGCTGTTCCAGCCGCTCTATGACGCCTATCTGCCGCTGGTGCGTCGCGCGGGCGGCGTCCCGAAGCTGGTCCGGCTCTCACCGCCCGACTGGCGCTTCGACCGCGCCATGCTGGAGGCCGCGTTCTCGGAGCGCACGCGAATGGTGGTGCTGAACAGCCCGCTGAACCCCGCCGGCGTGGTCACGCCCGACGAGGATCTGGCGCTGCTGGCCGAGTTCTGCGTCCGCCATGACGCGGTAGCCGTCTGCGACGAGGTCTGGGAGGCCGTGGTCTTCGACGGGCGCCGCCATCGGCCACTGATGGGTTTCCCCGGCATGCGGGAACGAACGGTCAAGATCGGCTCGGCCGGCAAGCTGTTCGGCATGACCGGCTGGAAGGTCGGCTTCCTGTGCGCCGCCCCGCCGCTGGCCAAGGCCCTGGCGGCCGCCCACCAGTTCCTGACCTTCACCACCCCGCCCAACCTGCAGGCGGGCGTGGCCTGGGGCCTGGAGCACCATCGGGCCTGGTTCGACGAGATGCCGGCGGCCCTGCAACACGCCCGCGACCGCCTGACCGAGGGCCTGCGCGCGGCCGGCTATGTCGTGCTGGAGAGCCAGGGCACCTATTTCCTGAACGTCGACCTCGCCGCCTCCGGGATCGCGCTGGACGACGTCACCTTCTGCGAGCGCTGCGTGACCGAGCACGGCGTCGCGGCCATTCCCGTCTCGGCCTTCTTCGCGGAAGATCCGGTGACCAGCGTGGTCCGCCTCTGCTTCGCCAAGGCCGACGCGACGCTGGACGAGGCGGTCCAGCGGCTAGCGGCGGCGAAGGCGGCGTTGGGGTGAAGGGGAGTGGCCGATCATGCCGAGCATGATCCGGTCAGGGCTTGCGGCCGCTCGGCATCCCCCACCCAGACCGTCATAATCGTCGGCTCGTAGAGCTCTCGACCCTAGTTCGCGCCTAGCCCCACCGCCGCCTCGCGGGCCAAGCCGCGGGCCAGGCAGCGGTCCATGACTGACAGCAGGTTGCGCAGGTCGATCGGCTTGGCGACATGGGCGTCGCAGCCAGCGTCGAGGCAGGTCTTGATCTGGGCCGACATCACGTCGGCGGTCAGGGCGATCACCGGCAGGCGCGCGAAGCGCGGGTCCAGGCGCAGGCGCCGGGTCGCCTCCAGGCCGTCCATCACCGGCATGTTGACGTCCATCAGGACAAGATCGACGGCCGCGCGTTCCAGGGCTTCCAGCGCCTGCTGACCGTTCTCGGCCTCGACAAGGTCGCAGTCGAACGGCTCCAGGAACAGGCGGATGACCCGGCGGTTCACCGGATGGTCGTCAACCACCAGCACGCGACGCCCCTGCAGCGCGGCGAAGCGGGCCTCTTCCTCGGCGCCCTCTTCCTCGAAGACCTGGGGCGCGGCGCTCTCCGCGCGATCGACCAACATCTCGATGGTGAAGATCGAGCCGACGCCTTCCTCGCTTTCGACCTTGATGTCGCCGCGCATCATCTTGACCAGCCGGCGGGTGATGTTGAGGCCAAGGCCGGTGCCGCCAAAGTTACGGGTGGTCGAGGCGTCGGCCTGGGTGAAGGGGCGGAACAGCTTGGCCACCGTAGCCGCGTTCATGCCGATGCCGGTGTCGGCAACACGCAGGCGCACGCGCACCCGGTCGTCGCCTTCCGGATAGCAGGCCAGCGCCACCTCCACCTTGCCCTCGGAGGTGAACTTCAGGGCGTTGGAGACGAGGTTGGTCAGGCACTGACGCACCCGCACCCCATCGAACATCAGGGGCCCCGGCGCCGCGCTCTCCAGCCGGAAGGTCAGGACCACGCCCTTCTCCAGCGCGGTCGGCTGATAGCCGCCGACGAGGCGCGCGCAGGTCTGGACGATGTCGCCGGCCGTCGGCGCGATCTCCAGCTTACCCGCCTCGATCTTCGACAAGTCAAGAATGTCGTTCAACAGCACGAGCAGCGTATCGCCGCTGTCCATGATCAGCTCGACTTGCTCGCGCTGTTCATGGCGTAGATCGCTCGCTCGCAGCGCCTGGGCCAGACCGAGCATCCCGTTCAGCGGCGTACGCAGTTCGTGGCTCATCATCGCCAGGAAGGCGGACTTGGCGGTGTTCGCGGCCTCGGCCCGTTGCTGGGCGCGCTTAAGGCGTCCCGAGGCCTGGCGCTGAAGGAAGGCCCAGGCCACAGCGCCGGCCACGAGCGCGCCCAGCAGCAGGGCGATCACACCCGACGCCCGCGCCAGGCTGCGCGAGAGGCGGACCTCCTCGGTCAGGCGGCGACTCTCGTCACGCTTGGCCCGTAGTTCGCTCTCCAGGGCGGTCGACATCTCGGCCACCCCGCGCGCATAGGCCTTTCGGGCCGCGAGGCTGTCGGCCTTGCGCCAGGCGTCCAGCTTGCGGAAAGCCTCGGCGTCCCGGCCTTCGCCCCGGTCGATATAGGCCTCGATCAAGGCCTCCAGCGACCGATCACGGCTGACGAGAGCTTCAGGCAGCCCCCTCAACTGATCCAGATCGCGCCGCGCGGCCTCGGACTGCCCCAACTGAGCCTGGGCCAGGGCGCGCTGACCCAGCATCCGCGCCTGCAGACGGCGGTCCGGCTTGACCAACAGGCCGGCGGCGGGCGCCAGACAGCTCATCACCTTGGCGGGCGTGTCGCGCAGACCGGCGATCCGAGCGCAAAGGAAGCGATCCCAGGTCAGGAGGTCGGGGTCGCCATCGGCGACGGTCAGCTTGTGATGCAAGGCCGCGAAGCGTTCGGCCGCGTCAAGCTCGCCCAGATCGGCGGCGGTGAAGGCGATGTCATAGACCCGCTCGATCTTACGGACATAGAAAGAGTCGCGTTCGTCCAGGGCGGCCGCCTGGGTCATGTGGTCCAGTGCGCCTTCCTTGTCGCCAAGGTCCGCCAGCGTGTAGCTGTGAACCTGGTGGAGTTCGGCCAGCAGAGGCTGGGCGATACGACCGCGCCGCTCCAGTTCGCCGGTCAGCTCGGCCGCCAGCCTGGCGGCTTGCGCCCAGCGGCCGATCTGCCCCAAGTGGCGGACCCGCTCGATCCCCGCCATCAGCCGGATATCGGGACCAGAACGTTGCAGGAAGCGATCCCAGTCGGCGTCCTGGAACGCCTGGAAGCCGCCGCTCTCGTGGCGATAGGCCAGGGTCTCCAGATCGACCAGCGCCAGCAGGGCGGCGTCCTTGTCGCGCTGGGCCACCGCCTTCGTCCGCGCCGCCCAGACGTCGAACGATCCACGGATCTGGTTGCTTTTGAACGCGTAGAGCACGCGCCACAGGCCATAGAGCCGGGTCTGGCCGGTCTCGCGCAGGGCGCGGGCGCCGGCGCGCTCGATATCCTCGTTGTCGCGGGGCGGCGCGCGCAGCTCATGCGCGCCGATCTCCTGGCTTAATTGCTCCAGCCGCTGCCCCAGAGGCGCATTGCTCTTGGCCCAGGCGCTCTCGGCGCCCAGGAGCAGGAACACCACGATCAAGATCAGACGAAGCCGCAAGCTTTTACCCTGAAGTTCAGGGCCAACCCTTCGCGGCTAGAAATGTAAGACGGGTTAAGTCTAACGCCCAGACTGCGCGTTAGATCGTCGCGCCGCCGTCCACCACCATGGCTTGCCCCGTCATGAAGCTGCCGGCCTTCGAAGCGAGATAGACCGCCGCCCCGGCGATCTCGTCGGGCTCACCGATCCGGCGTAGCGGCACGCCCGTCGTGGAGCGCTTCAGGGTCTCGGGATTGTCCCACAGCGCCTTGGCGAAGTCGGTCTTGATCAGGCCGGGGGCAATGCAGTTGACCCGCACGTTGTCGGGGCCGAACTCGTGGGCAAGATTGCGCGCCAGCTGGAAATCGGCCGCCTTGGAGATGTTGTAGGCGCCGATGATGGCGTTGCCGCGCAGGCCGCCGATCGAGCTGATGATGATGATCGAGCCGTCCTTGCGAGCCTGCATCTCGGGCGCGACCATCGAGATCAGCCAGTGGTTGCTAATGATGTTGTTGTCCAGGATCTTGCGGAACTGGTCGTCAGCGATCCCGGCCAGGGGCCCGTAATAAGGATTGCTGGCGGCGTTGCAGACGCAGATGTCGATCTGGCCGAACGCCTTGCGGGTCTCGTCGACCAGGGCCTGAAGCTCTTCCTTGGAGGCGATGTTGGCGGGGACGGCGATCGCGGCGCCCGCGCCGTGCTTTGCGTTCAGTTCCGCGGCCACCTCTTCGCAGGGTCCGGCCTTGCGCGACGAGATTACGACCTTGGCCCCGTGCTCGGCCATCCGCTCGGCGATCGCCTTGCCGATCCCGCGCGAGGACCCCGTGATGATCGCCACCTTGCCGGTCAGGTCGAAGAGGTTCATGTCGAGCGCCCTAAACGTTTGTTTGAATTTCAAGCACAGTGCGACCGGGGAAGCGCGGGGTCAAGCGCACGAGGATCTTCGCGCGCCGGGAAAGATTTTCATCCTCGCCCTGTCGGCGCACGCCCCATCGGCTCGTCCTTGGGGCAAGATCACGCCCGATACGGAGACGCCCCATGCCCCTCGAAGCCACTCCCGCCGCCGATGACCGCGACCTCGTCCTGGAGCGGGTCATCGATGTCCCTGCCGACAAGCTCTACAAGTGCTGGACCACGCCTGAGCTGATGACCGAATGGTTCTGCCCAAAGCCCTGGTACGTTTCTGACGTGCGCCAGGACGTTCGCTCGGGCGGCAACAGCTACATGGTCATGAACGGTCCGGACGGCGAGCGCGTCCCGCAGCCGGGCGTCTATCTGGAGGTGATCCCGAACCAGAAGCTCGTCTTCACCGACGCCTTCACCGAGACCTGGAAGCCTTCGGAGAAGCCCTTCATGGTCGGGATCGTCACCTTCGAGGATCTGGGCGCCGGCAAGACCCGCTACCGCGCCGTGGCGCGCCACTGGACCGCCGAGGACAAGGCGGCTCACGAGCAGATGGGCTTCCACGAGGGCTGGGGCGTCGCGACCGACCAGCTGACGGCCCTGGCCAAGACGCTCTGAGGCGCGAAACACCCTTGGCTCGGGCGGCGAAAAGGGCCATTTGCGCCGCCATGAGCTCCGCCCTTCCGCCCGCGCGCTTGGTCGACAAGGCCCTCGTCCCGCGCTTTGCCTTGCTGTGCCTGGGCATCTGGCTGAACGCCGCCGACACCCTGGTGACGGCGACGATCATGCCCAGCGTGGCCAGGGAGATCGGCGGCTATCAGTATTTCGGCTGGTCGGTCGCCGCCTATCTGACAGGCTCGATCGTGGCCGGGGCCTGCTCGGGCAAGCTGTCGGTCGCGCTAGGCCTGCGGACGGCGACGGCGCTCAGCGGTCTCGTCTACGCGATCGGCTGCGCCATGAGCGCGGTCGCGCCGGAGTTCGTCACCTTCATCGTCGGACGGCTGGTGCAGGGCCTGGGCGCGGGCGCCGTGGTGGCCCTCTGCTACGTCGCCATCACCGCCCTGTTCCCGCAGAGCCTTTGGCCGCGCGTCTATGGCGCGATCGCTGGGGTCTGGGGGGCGGCGACCCTGTTGGGCCCGACCCTGGGCGGCCTGTTCGCCGCCGCGGGCTTCTGGCAGGGGGCGTTCTGGATGTTCGTGGCCCAGGCGGTGATCTTTGTCGGGGCCGTGCTGGTCATGCTGCCGGGCGGCAAGCGCGAGGAAGGCGGCGCCCGGATTCCCAGCCTGCAACTGGCCCTGCTGGTGATCGCCGTCAGCCTGATCGGCGGCGCCGGGGTCGTGGCCTCGCCGCGCTGGGCGGCGACCCTGGCGGTCGGCGGCGTCATCGGCATGGCCGCGATGCTGGCCGCCAACAGCCGCACCCAGGATCGGCTCTTACCGAAGTCCGCCGCCGATCTTCGCACCGCCACGGGGCTTGGCCTTCTGACCATCTTCGCCTGCGAGGCCGCGGTGATCGGCTTCACCGTCTATGGCCCGGCCTTCATCCAGGCCCGCCATGACGCTTCACCGCTGGTGGCGGGCTATGTCACCGGCGCCATCGCCGCCGGCTGGACGACCTGCGCCGTGGTCTTCGGCCATGTGCCGGCCCAGAAGGACGGCCAGTTCGTGCGTCTGGGCGCCGGCGTCATCGCCCTTGGGGCGGCGCTCAGCGCCTGGGCCGTGCCGCGCGGGAACCTGGTCGAGACCTCGCTCGCCTTCGTCGTGCTGGGCGCGGGCTTTGGCCTCTGCCACGCCTTCATCGCCCGCCGCACCATCGCGGGGGCGCCGCCCGAAGAACAGGCCATGGCCTCGGGCGCGGTGCCGACCTCGCAACTGATCGGCGGCGCGGTCGGCTCGGCGGGCGCCGGCGCCATGGCCAATGTGCTGGGCTTTGGCCACCACGGCATCGATGCGGCGCTGGCCCAGAGTCACGGCGTCCTGCTGTTCGGGGCCTTCCTGCCGCTGGCCCTGATCGGCTTCGCGGCGGCGTGGCGGCTGGGGCGGGGTTAGGGCGTCAGTCGAGCGATGATCCGCTCGACTGCGGCACGTAGTCCAGGCAACTCGACCACAACGACCGACCAGACGATTGTGAAGCTGACGCTGGCATAGCCATGAGCAATTCGATTGCGAAGGTCGATTGCGGCGCGCCAATCGATCTCTTGCTCGAGATCTCGAACGGAAGGCGACAAGCGGGCGGCGCTTTCGCCAATGACCAGCAGGTTCATTGCGACCGCATCACGCCGCATCCGGTCCGCAAGAAACCCCACCTGATCGACGCCTGCGACATAGGCCTCGATCTGCTCGATCGACTCCAGCAGTTGGGCGAGGTGGGTGCGGGTCGAAGCGTCAGGCAAAGACGACGTCCCGTAAGACGGGCTCCTTCACCAGCCGGTGCAGGCCGTCTTCGGTAACAAGATCGACGGGTCGGCCCAGCAGCTCAACCAAGTCTCGTTCGAGCCTGAAGAAGCCAAAGCCTGGTAATACCTCCGGCGCGAACTCGACCAGTACGTCCACGTCGCTATCCGGCCCCGCCTCGCCCCGCGCCGTGGAGCCGAACACGCCCACCCGCGCGACGCCGTAGCGGTCGAGCAACGGCTTGGCCGCGCGCAGCTTGGTGAGGGCCTCGTCGAGGGTCATGGCGGGATTATAGCACGAAACGCCCTATCACCCGTAGGTCCCAACCTTGCTGACATCAGCTAGGTCCGTCGCGCCCCGGATCGGCAGGACGACACCGTTCGAGGTCCAGGGCGCGATCGGGAGTTCGGGCTGAACCGTGCGCAAGGCGGCCAAGGCCTCGTTCGGAAACAGCCCCGTTGGCGCAAGCGGCGCGGCCAGCAACGCGCTACGTCCCGCCGCCTGCGCGGCGGCGTCGGTCAGAACCAGGCGAAGCTCGCGCGGCCCGCTGGGCTGGACGGCAAAGGCGATCTCGTCCCAGCCGTAGGCTCGCCGCCACGGCGCGGCGAACACGCCAGCCTCGTCGATCCGGAGCTCGACCCTGGAGCGCCAAGCCCTGCAGGCGTAGAGGCCCGTCATCGCGAGCAGCCCGAAAGTGATCAGCAGCGCGGCGGCCACGCGCACAAGGTCGCCGATCCGCCAAAGCTCCCAGCTCAGGACAAGGAACGAGACAAGCCCGGTCACGAGGAACGGCAACAGCGCCAGACGTCGAATCCGGTCGGCCCGCGTCGTGCGCCAAACCCCCGCCTCATCCCGGTTGAATCGCCCCAGCACGTCTTCGGCCCGCTCCAGGGACAGCAGCCACCAGACACCCCCGATCGCCAGCACCAGGGGGAGGAACGGAAACACCAGCCGCGACTCCAACGGCCATTGCAGCCAGTTGGAGACGACATGGACGCCGATCAGAACAGCTGCGAGCCGAAGCCAGCTCAGCCGCTCAGAGGTGAGAAACGTCCAGAACGATGACAACCCGCGCGCCATTCGTTCAATCTAGGCGCGCATGGATCGCTTGTCACGCCTCGGCCAGCGCCGTGGACTCCACCAGCTTAACGACGTCGCCCATGATCTGCGTGATCTTGAAGTCCTTGGGCGTGTAGATCCGCGCCACGCCCATCTGTTTCAGGATCAGCGCGTCGTCGGGCGGGATGATGCCGCCGGCCACGACCGGGATGTCGCCCAGGCCCTCGGCGCGCATCACCCGGATCACCTCCTGCACCAGATCAAGGTGCGAGCCCGACAGGATCGACAGCCCCACCACATGGGCGCGGCTTTCCTTGGCCCGGCGGACGATCTCTTCCGGCGTCGAGCGGATGCCGTCATAAACCACCTCCATGCCGCAGGCGCGGGCGCGGGTGGCGATCTGTTCGGCGCCGTTGGAGTGACCGTCCAGGCCGGGCTTGCCGACGAGGTAGGTCAGGGTGCGGCCCAGCATCTGCGAGACCCGCTCGACCTCGCGCTTCACCGCCTCGACATCCTCGGCTTCGTTGGTCGAGACGACGACGGCGACGCCGGTCGGGCCGCGATATTCGCCGAACACCTCGCGCAGAGCGCCGGACCACTCGCCGGTGGTGACGCCGGCCTTGGCGGCGGCGATCGAGGGCTCCATGACGTTGCGGCCCTCGCGCGCGGCGGCCTTCAGCTCGGCCAGAGCGGCCTCGACGGCGGCGGCGTCACGGGCCTCGCGCCAGGCCTTGATGCGGGTGACGACCTCGGCTTCCAGGCGCGGATCGACGGTCTCGATCGCCCCTTCGCCCGCCGACAGCGGCGAGGCTTCGGTCTCGGTCCAGCGGTTGACGCCGACCACGGTCATTTCCCCGGTCTCGACCGCGCGCACCCGCTTGGCGTTGGAGGCGACGAGCTCGGACTTCATGTAGTCGATGGCGCTCGCGGCGCCGCCCATCTCGTCGATCAGGGCCAGCTGCTCCAGCGCGCCCTTCGACAGCTCGGCGACCTTGGCCTCGACGACGTGGCTGCCGTCGAACAGGTCCTCGTACTCCAGCAGGTCGGTCTCGTAGGCCAGCACCTGCTGCAGGCGCAGCGACCACTGCTGGTCGAACGGGCGCGGCAGGCCCAGGGCCTCGTTCCAGGCCGGCAGCTGCAAGGCTCGGCAGCGGGCGTCCTTGCTGAGCGTGACGGCCAGGGCCTCGATCAGAATGCGGTAGACGTTATTCTCGGGCTGCTGCTCGGTGAGCCCCAAGGAGTTGACCTGCACCCCATAGCGGAAGCGGCGGGCCTTCTTGTCCTGCACGCCGTAGCGCTCCAGCAGGATCTGGTCCCACAGCTTGGTGAACGACCGCATCTTGCACAGCTCGGTGACGAACCGCACGCCGGCGTTGACGAAGAAGCTGATCCGCGAGGCGACGATCTCGAAGTCCTCGTCGGGCACTTGGCCGCCGGCCTTGACCGTATCGAGCACCGAGATCGCGGTGGCCAGGGCGAAGGCCAGCTCCTGCTCCGGTGTCGCGCCCGCCTCCTGCAGGTGGTAGCTGCAGACGTTCATCGGGTTCCACTTGGGAACCTCGCGATAGCACCAGGCGATCATGTCGCCGATCAGCCTCAAGGACGGACCCGGCGGGAAGATGTAGGTGCCGCGCGAGAGGTACTCCTTGATCAGGTCATTCTGGGTGGTGCCCTGCAAGAGCTTGCGGTCGGCGCCCTGCTCGTCGGCCAGCGCCACGTACATGGCCAGCAGCCACGCCGCCGGGGCGTTGATGGTCATGGAGGTGTTCATCTTCTCCAGCGGGATCTCGCTGAAGAGCTGGCGCATGTCGCCCAGGTGGCTGATCGGCACCCCGACCTTGCCGACCTCGCCCCGCGCCAGGATGTGATCGGGGTCGTAGCCGGTCTGGGTGGGCAGGTCGAAGGCCACCGACAGGCCCGTCTGCCCCTTGGCGAGGTTCGCCCGATAGAGCGCGTTCGACTTCTCCGCCGTCGAGTGGCCGGCATAGGTGCGGAAGATCCACGGCGGATCGGGCGCGTGCTGATACGGCTTGGCGGACATGACGAACTCCCGGCGTTTTTTGGTTCTTGTTATCGCCGATCATGAGCCGGGATTTGCTGCGGCGCAATATGGATTTCGCGGATGCGAATGAAAGCCCTAGCGCTTCAGCCAGACCTCAACCCACCAGTCCTCGTGCGCGTCTTCGAGGGCCGAGGTCGTCCAGGCGAGGATATCAGGGTGGGTCACCCAAAAGCCGAGCGGCGGCGCATGGCCGGTGTTCTCGAAACGCAGGTCGGCTTCACGATCTTGGGGAACGTTGGCGTTCGGCATCGTCCACTCATCGTCCGGAGGCACGGCCGCGCCATCTTGGAAGTGCAGCGCCGTCTCGATCAGCCCCGCCTCCGCGGGAGTCGTCACGACCTTATTCGTCGCGGGATGGCGCTCGAGGAACGCGACACCTTGCGCGTCGGTGAGAACGATGGGCTTGAACGACGAAGGCGGAGGCGTGGTCATGGCGGGAAGCTAGGCGCCGATCACCGCCCCGTAAACACCGCCGGCCGCTTGGCCATGAACGCCGCCCGCGCTTCGGCGTGGTCCCCTGAGGCCGCCAGAGCCGGGATCTCGCCACCGGTCTCTGACACGCCTGACACCACCCGCTTGGTCGCCTCGATCGCCAGCGGAGCGCGCGAGGCGATGACGCGGGCCATATCCAGCGCCGCGGGCAGCAGCCCTTCCGACGGGTGAACCTCGGCCACGATCCCGTCGGCCAGGGCGCGGGCGGCGTCGAACGGGGCGCCGGTCAGGAGATGCGGCTTGGCGCGGCTCTCGCCGACCAGACGGGTCAGGCGGTCGGCCGAGGCGGTCAGGCCCATCCGCACCGCCGAGCAGGCGAAGCTGGCGCGCGTTCCGGCCAGGCGGATGTCGCAGGCCAGGGCCAGCTCCAGTCCGCCGCCGATGCACCAACCGTCGACGGCGGCGATGACAGGCACGCGGACAGCGGCGATGCGGTCGCACATGTCCAGGAAGTTCAGGATGGCGGCGGTCTGGGTCGGGACGTCGCGCGACAGCGACTCGGCCAGGTCGTCGCCAGTGCAGAAGGCGCCGTGGCGGCCAGCGAGGATCGCGACCCGCACCGCGCGGTCCGCCTCGATCTGCGCGAAGGCGTCCAGAAGGCGGACGCGCTCGGCCATGGCCAGGACATTGGCCGGCGCGACGTCGAGCTCGACCAGAGCAACGCCGGCCTCGGGGTGGGACAGGTGGATCATGCCGCCAGCGTGGCCCGCCGCGCCGCGCGCCGCAACCTTCCCCCTGCGAGAGTCCGCCCCGATGTTGCGGCGCACAAAGATTCTGCTTGCCAGGTTTAAACACTTGTCTCAGCGTAGGGGCATTCCGGGATCAATTTTGCGCCCGGAGCCCAAAAACGACCCTGCGGCGGAACTTTTTCGCGTTTCGACCGCCGGGCAGCGCAGCCGAGTTTGACCTTTGCGCGTTGTTGCAGCGCGGAAGGACGGGGAGTGAGATGACGATTCAGACGCTTGAGAAGACCGAGCTGAAGGACCTGTACGAGATCGGTGAGATCCCGCCGGCCTTCCACGTGCCGAAAAACATGTACGCCTGGAGCATCCGCAAGGAGCGCCATGGCAAGCCCTCCACCGCCATGCAGGTCGAGGTGGTGCCCACCTGGGAGATCGGCGAGGACGAGGTTCTGGTCCTCGTGATGGCCGCCGGCGTCAATTATAACGGCGTCTGGGCCGCGCTGGGCGAGCCGATCAGCCCGCTGGACGGCCACAAGCAGCCCTACCACATCGCCGGGTCCGACGCCTCGGGCATCGTCTGGAAGGTCGGCGCCAAGGTCAAACGCTGGAAGCTGGGCGACGAGGTCGTCATCCACTGTAACCAGGACGACGGCGACGACGAGGAGTGCAACGGCGGCGACCCGATGTTCTCGTCCAGCCAGCGCATCTGGGGCTACGAGACGCCGGACGGCAGCTTCGCCCAGTTCTGCCGGGTGCAGTCGCGACAATTGCTGCCGCGCCCCAAGCACCTGACCTGGGAAGAGGCCGCCTGCTACACCCTGACCCTGGCGACCGCCTACCGGATGCTGTTCGGCCACAAGCCGCATGAGCTGAAACCCGGCCAGAACGTGCTGGTCTGGGGCGCCTCGGGCGGTCTCGGCGTCTTCGCCACCCAGCTGGCCGCCGTCGCCGGCGCCAACGCCATCGGCGTGGTCAGCGACGACGACAAGCGCGAATTCGTGCTGTCGATGGGCGCCAAGGCGGTGCTGAACCGCAAGGAGTTCAACTGCTGGGGCCAGCTGCCGAAGGTGAACGGCCCCGAGTTCAACGACTACATGAAGGAAAGCCGCAAGTTCGGTAAGGCGATCTGGCAGATCACCGGCAACAAGGACGTCGACATGGTGTTCGAGCACCCTGGCGAGCAGACCTTCCCGGTGTCAGTGTTCCTGGTCAAGCGCGGCGGCATGGTCGTGATCTGCGCCGGCACCTCGGGCTTCAACCTGACCATGGACGCCCGCTTCCTGTGGATGCGCCAAAAGCGCGTCCAGGGCAGCCACTTCGCCAACCTGATGCAGGCCAGCGCCGCCAACCAGCTGGTCGTCGACCGCCGCGTCGACCCGTGCCTGTCGGAAGTGTTCCCCTGGGACCAGATCCCGGCCGCGCACGAGAAGATGCTGGCCAACCAGCATCTCCCCGGCAACATGGCCGTACTGGTCTGCGCCCAGCGCCCGGGCCTGCGCACCTTCGAGGAAGTGCAGGAACTGAGCGGGGAGCGCTGAGGCGCGTTGAGACCTTGTACGCCTAGAGCCTTTAGCCTGAAATCGGAATCGATTTCAGGCGTTAAAAAGGCTCTAAATCAAATACTTAGAGCGTGAGAATAGCCGAAACCGGTTCCCACTTTCGGCCTCACGCTCTAGAGCATCAATCCGTGTCATCCCGGAAAGCCCGAAGGGCTTATCCGGGACCCAGGGGCCAACGCACTGCGTCCGCTCCTGGGTCCCGGCGCTTCGGCCGGGATGACACGCTTTGGATAATCGATCGATTGCGATCTTGGCCCGCGCCGTCCGCCGCTACCCTTCCCGCGTCAGCCGCAGGTCGTGGTAGTCGTAGCTGAAGTCGGCCAACGGCGAGACCGCCTTGACCAGGGCCGAGACCGCCTTGCCGTCCTTGATGTCGAAGGTGAAGAACGCGTCTTCCTGGGTGCGGTCCTCGAAGGTGGTGATGAAGGTTTCGCCGTCGAACGGCGCGAGCCTGCCGCGCAGCAGCGGGGTCTTGTCGAACGAGACATAGAGCCCCTTCTTCTTGCCCTTCCCTGTGACGCTGATCGTCACCGTGCCGTACCAGGGATCGCGATAGACCCCGGCATAGGCCTCGAGCGGCAGGCTGGGCGCGGCGCCGCCGCCCTTGGGCGTGGTCGCCGCCGCAGCGTCCTTGATCGTCCGGGCGTCGGCCTCGGCCTGGACGCGCTTGGACGAGGCGATCCAGTCGAAGTCGCTGCGGCCCTGCAGCCGGTCCGGTCCTCCGAAACGCAGCGACCGTAGCACCGGGTTCTCCTCGGCGTTGGTCATCACCATGATGCCCGACTTCCGACCGGGCAGCAGGCCCGTATAGGAGATGAAGCCCGCCAGACCGCCGGTGTGCCACAGCAGCCGCTCGCCCCGGTGATCCTGCACGTACCAGCCCAGGGCATAGGCCTGAAGCGACGGCCGCGCGGGGTTCTCGTTGGACGGACCATCCGACCAGCTGGTGATGGTCTGCGGCTTCCACATCTCGCGGGCCTGGGCTTCGCTCCACAGCCGCTTGCCGTCGGCCGAGAGGCCAAGGCCCAGCTGCGCCTGCATCCACTTGCCGATGTCGGCGGGACAGGAATTGACCCCGCCCGCAGGCCCCGCCGCGTCGAAGCTGGCGTCGAACGGCAGCACCTTCTGCGGTCCCAGGCCCCGCACCGGCGGCCCAAGGCGCGCATGCGGCAGGGCGCGGCGGGACTGGTCGACAAGGCGCGGGCTGGAGACGGTGTTGGTCATCCCCAGCGGATCGAAGATCCGCGCCTTGATCACCTGCTCCCAGGTCTGGCCAGTCACCGCCTCGATCACCGCCCCGGCGACGACATAGAGGACGTTGTCATAGGCGTAGCCGCCCCGGAACTGTCCGCTGATCGGCAGGTGCTTCAGGCCCGCCACGATCTCGGCCCGGGTGTGGGTGGGCGCCGGCCAGATCATCAGGTCCCCGGCGCCCAGGCTCAGGCCGCTGCGGTGGACCAAAAGGTCACGCACCGTCAGCAGCTTGGTGACGATCGGATCCTTCATCTGGAAGTCCGGCAGATACTTCGTGACCGGCGCGTCCCACTCGACCCGTCCCTCGTCGACCAGCATGGCCAGAAGGGCGGCGGTCATGGCCTTGGTGTTGGAGGCGATGCCGAAGATCGTATTGGCGTCGCAGCGGTCCTGGCCGCCCAGCGCCTTGACGCCATAGCCCTTGGCCAAGGTGATCTGGCCGTTCTCGACCACGGTGATCCCCAGGCCCGGCTGGTCGGGGAACGCCGCCATCACCTCCTGGGCGAACCTGTCGACAGCAGCCCCGACCGCGCCGGTCTCTTGCGCGAAGGCCCTGCTCCCGAACGCCGCCAGGCCGGTGGTGGCGAGACCCGAGATCAGGGCGGCGCGGCGGGTGGTGGTCAGCATGGGGCGTCCTTCGGATGAGGACGCGAGGCTAAGCTGATGCTTTAGAGGGCGGCAAGGGCGCAAGCGCCTCACGATCCCTCTCTCTTTGAGAGAGGGAGGGGCCCGCCGCGAAGCGGTGGGAGGGTGAGAGGTTTGGGCGACACCCGACGTGCCGGCACGCCGTCGAGCGTCGCAACCTCTCACCCCAACCCTCTCTCAAAGAGAGAGGGAGCGTGTCCGGAGCGCTAGTTCCCGCCGTCCAGCAGCCGCCGCGCGATGACCTGGGCCTGGATTTCCCCCGCCCCCTCGAAGATGTTGAGGATGCGGGCGTCGGCCAGCAGGCGGCTGGCGGCGTATTCCATCGCGAACCCGTTGCCGCCGTGGATCTGCAGGGCGTTGTCGGCGGCGGCCCAGGCGACGCGCGCGGCGATCAGCTTGGCCATGCCGGCTTCGAGGTCGCAGCGCTTGCCCTCGTCCTTCTGGCGGGCGGCGAAATAGGTCAGCTGGCGCACGCCCATGATCTCGGCGGCCATCATGGCCAGCTTGTTGTGCACGCGCGGGAAGTCGAAGATCGGCTGGCCGAACTGCTTGCGGTCCAGGGCGTAGGACAGGCCAACCTCCAGCGCCGCCTGGGCCACGCCCACGGCGCGGGCGGCGGTCTGGATGCGGGCGCTCTCGAAGGTGGCCATCAGCTGCTTGAAGCCCTGGCCAGGGACGCCGCCCAGCAGGTTCTCGGCCGGCACGGTGAAGCCGTCGAAGCCCAGCTCGTATTCCTTCATGCCGCGATAGCCGATCACGCCGATCTCGCCGCCGCTCATGCCCTCGGCGGGGAAGGGGTTTTCGTCCGTGCCGCGCGGCTTGGGAGCCAGCAGCATCGACAGGCCGCGATAGTCGGTGGTGGCCGGGTCGGTGCGAACCAGCAGGGTCATCACGTCGGCGCGGGCGGCGTGGGTGATCCAGGTCTTGTTCCCGGTCACCACATACTGGTCGCCCTTAAGCTCGCCCCGCGTGCGCAGCGAGCCAAGATCGCTGCCGGTGTTGGGCTCGGTGAAGACGGCGGTCGGCAGGATCTCGGCGCTGGCGATCTTGGGCAGCCAGTATTCCTTCTGGGCGTCAGTGCCGCCGGTCAGGATCAGCTCGCCGGCGATCTCCGAGCGGGTGGCCAGCGAGCCGACGCCGATCCAGGCGCGCGACAGCTCCTCGGAGACCACGCACATAGCGGTCTTGCCCATGCCGCTGCCGCCGAACTCTTCGGGGATGGTCAGGCCGAACACGCCCAGCTCGCCCAGCTCCTGCACCAGCTCCAGCGGGATCAGCTCGTCCTTCAGGTGCCACTCGTGGGCGAAGGGGGTGACCTTCTCCTCGGCGAAGGCGTGGAACTGGTCGCGGATCATCTCGAACGTCTCGTCGAGACCGGTCTGCTCCAGGGTCGAGCGACCACGGGCCTCGGCCAGGCGCTGGGCGATGCGCGCCTTCACGGCCTGGGTCCCGCCCTCGACCATCAGCTTCATCAGGCCATTGGAATAGAGGCGGTTCAGCACCGCGCGGTCCTCGACCAGATGCGCCGGGCGGACGATCTCGCCCTGGTTCATCGGGATGCCGCCGACCAGCTGGGCGCAGTATTCGGAGAACAGGAGCTGGGCCAGCAGGGCCTCGATCTCGCCGAAGCGGCCTTCGGCTTCCAGTCGCTCGGCCCAGCCGGCGACCTGGTTCATCAGCTCGGCGTAGGAAGCGTACCAGCCATAGCCGTGGACGCGATGCTGGTGGACGTCGGCCAGCTTGCGGTCGACCTTGCCGCCGTTCGGCGCAATGTGCGCCAGGACCGCCGGCTTGGCCTCCGCCACGAACAGTCCCGCCGCGTCGGCGGCCTCGCGCAACAGGCCCGTCAGGCCGGCCAGGATGAGAGTCTCGTTGGTCTTCTCGGCGACCGTGTCGGTCATGGCTTGCTCCCCGCGCCCAAACAGTTGTTTTCTTTCACTGTGGCTCTTTTCGCACCTGCGAGCAATGCCGCAATGCAGCATAACCACAAAATAGGGGATGAAACGTGCTCAAGGTCCACCACCTCAACGAGTCGCGCTCGCAGCGGATCCTGTGGCTTCTGGAGGAGCTGTCGCTTCCCTATGAGATTGTTCAGCACAGGCGCGATCCGCAGACCCGCCTGGCGCCGCCGTCGCTGACCGACGTCCATCCGCTGGGCAAGTCGCCGGTCATCCAGGATGGCGATCTGGTGGTCATCGAGTCCGGCGCGATCATCGACTACGTGATCCGTCGCCACGGCGGCGGTCGCCTGGCCCCGGACGCCGCCAGCGCCGACTACGACCGCTACCAGCAGTGGCTTCACTACGCCGAGGGCTCGGCCATGCTGCCGCTGATGCTCAACATGTATGTCGGCCGCCTGGGCGAGGCCGGCGCGCCGCTGCACCCACGCATCCAGTCCGAGATCGCCAACCACCTGTCGTATGTCGACCAGAGCCTGGCCGGCCGTGAGTTCTTCGTGGGCGACAGCCTCACCGGCGCCGACATCCAGATGAGCTTCGTGCCCGAAGTCGCCAAGGCCATGGGCAAGCTGGCCGACTATCCGAACATGGCCGCCTGGATCGGCCGCATGCACGCCCGCCCGGCCTGGAAGACCGCGCTCGACAAGGGCGGGCCCTACGCGCTGGGGGCTTGAGACCTGGGGGCCTGAGAGAAGTCCTGCGCCCTCGCGATTTCCCCCTTCCCCCTGGATGGGGGAAGGGTCGGGTATGGGGGTGACCTGCGGCGGCTAAGCCCGCGACAAGCCTCTGACGCCGCATCACCCCCACCCTGCCCTCCCCCATCCAGGGGGAGGGATTGGCGGCGCACGAACGTCCCCTTCCCCCAAAAGAAATCCAACATGAACGAAATCTGCCAGAGCGGTCCGCGCAACCGTTCAGCTTGGTCCTGTCATGGTGCGTCTCACGGGGTTGCTGACCCCGGTGAGTTTTCAAAGGGACGAAGGACCAAGACCATGACCATCACGACCAAGATCAAGACGATCACCCTGACCCTGGGCGCCGCCGCCACCGCTCTGGCGATGACCGCCGCGCCCGCCGCCCACGCCATGGACGAGAAGCTGGGCGGCGTCGTCGGCTGCAAGGCCTCGGGCAAGAAGCAGGAGATCGGCGCCGTCGTCGGGGCCCTCCTGGGCGCCGCGGCCGGCTCGAACCTGGCCAAGAACGACCAGCGGACGGGCACGGCCATCGGCGCTGTGGTCGGCGCGGGCGCCGGTTCGCTGGTCGGCTGCAAGATGCAGAAGACCGACGCGGCCCAGGAGGTCGGCGGGATCTACAAGTCGGGCGGCTACCGCTACGCCCAGACGGTCCAGGCCGCGCCGCTGGTGAAGATCGAGAAGAAGATGGTCGCCCGCTCGACCGTCAACCTGCGGGCTTCGGCCTCCACCCGGGGCGAGCGCCTGGGCGCGGTGGAGTCGGGCACGACCTTCCAGGCCCTGGGCCGCACCGGCGACGGCAAGTGGATCCTGGTGGGCCAGGACGGCGTCGGCGTCGGCTACGTCTCCAGCGCCTACGTCTACCGCGCCTAAGCGGGGCTAGAGCGATCGAGGGCTAACCCCCTCGCCGAGCTTTCGGGGCGCGTCCGCTCCGTCCCTCTGGCCGCGTTCCGAGAAGAGAGCCCGTTCGGTCCCCCCATGACCGGGCGGGCTTTTTCGTGGGCGCGGGTCAGGCCAGCGCGCTGACCCCGCCCAGCCAGGTCTGCCAGACCACCACCAGCGCCCAGTGCAGCAGCACCGCCGGCCAGACCGAACCGGTCACCCGCTTGGTCACCGCGCAGCCCAGCCCCAGCACCGCGCAGCACAAGAGGAAGTCGGCCCGCAGGAACACCGGCGCGGCGTTCGGCAGGAAGGTCAGGGCCTCGACCACGTGCCACAGCACATAGAGGCCGGTGGCGACCCCGACCTCGACCCACGGCCGCCGCCCCTCGCCCGGCCCCGGCGTCAGCACGGCGCGGAAGGGCAGTTCCTCGCCCAGGGCCGGGATCAGGATCACGGTGAGCATCCGCAGCGCTAGGCCCGGCTGGGTCGGGGTCAGGTGATAGAGGCCGGTCGAGAAGCCGATGATCGCCATGGTCGCCAGGGTGACGGCGGAGACCATCAGGCAGAACAGCCACTGCCGCGCGGTCGGCAGGGTGCGCAGGCTGGTGAGGAGGCGGTGGCGGTAGAGGTCCAAACTATGCGCCATCATCGCTTCCCGAACCTCAGCCAAGCTCCGTCATTCCCGCCCTGAATGATGGGATAGACCGACGCTGGCAATGGGTCGGCGGCCGGCCCGGCAGCGGACATTGTGATCGGCCGTTCAGGGTGGAAGTCGGACAGGCCGCAGGCCCCCACCGGACCATGCTTTGCATGGTCGTCCGCCCCCATAGGGGGCGGAAGTTTCGCGCTCCTTCTTCCCCCTCCGGGGGAGGAGCGCCGAAGGCGCGGAGGGGGCAAGTGTGTGTCGAACCCGGAAATCAGGCCGAAACCCGACGTTACGAAGGCGTCTAAACCTCGGCCCATCCGGCGCGCCCAGAAACCTCTCACCCTCCCCCGCTTCGCGGCGGGCCCCGCCCTCTCTCGAAGAGAGAGGGATTCGATCGTCACGTCCGCCAGCGCAGCGTCTGGTCCTTGACCGGATTGACGAACGGCCGGCCTTCGCGGCGGCTCAAGTTCCATTCGCGCTTGCACTGGTGGTACCAGCGGGCCTGCTGGTCGGCGTCGCCCACCCACATCAGGGGCGGGTTGCACTTGAGGCCGGGCGTCTGGTTCTCGACGATCTTGCCGTCCTGGCGCAGGAAGGCGCGGGCGGCGATGCGGATGATCGGATAGAGCGCGGTGAAGGCCCAGTGATCCGACCACATGATCTGGTTCATCCGGGTCTTGTGAGCGTTGATCGGGGTCATGGCCGACAGGGCCAGCACCTGCTTGTCGCCCACGGTCACATGCTCCCAGCGCAGGCCCGGCAGGCGGAAGGTGATCTCGGTCAGGGGCTCGCCGCCCAGGATGGCGTAGGCCTTGGAGTTCTTGGACGGCTCGTGCCGCACCATGGTGAAGCCGGCCTCGCTGGGCGCGAAGCACTTCTTCTTCTCGTGCTGGCTGGTCTTGGTGCGCCACCACCACTGCTGATGGACGTAGGGTCCGTGGGCCGGGTCGATCAGGCCCAGCACGGCGTGGTCGATATGGATGTCGTAGTCCAGATAATCGACCAGCTTCGGCTTGCCGCCCACCACGCCCGGGATCACCGGCGGCGGCTCGGGCGGCTCGCCGTCAAAGCGCGGGTTGGACGACATCCAGATCCACACCAGGCCCTGCGCCTCGACGGTGGGATAGCGGCGCACCCGCACCTTGGCGATGTCGAAGTCGCTGTCGGCGGTCAGGGACGGGATCGCGGTGCAGGCGCCGTCGGGTCCGAACCGCCAGCCGTGATAGGGGCACTCGACGCTGTCGGTCCCGTCGGCCTCGCGCACCAGACGGCCGGCCGACAGGGCGGCGGCGCGGTGGGGACAGATGTCGCGGATGGCGTAGACTTCGCCGCCGCGCGTGCGGCCCAGCAGCACCGGCTCGCCCAGATACTCGCGCTTGGACTTGGTCCCCGGCTTCAGGTCCGGCGAGAGCGCCGCCACGTACCAGGCGTCCCAGACGAACCCCTCGCCGAACGTATCGGCGGGGGCGGGTCTGGCTTTCGCGGTGGAGGCGGCGTCGTCTGGCATGGTTGCCCTGAATGACTGAATTCGATTGCGGCTTTGCGACACTTTGAGTGGGTCACGCCGGCTCGGAAACACTGAAGTTTGCTGCAACCAAACACCGTGTCATCCCGGACGCCCCGCAGGGGCGATCCGGGACCCAGGGGCCCCGCCCTGTGCGGTCGCCCCTGGGTCCCGGCTCTCCGCTACGCTGCGGCCGGGATGACACCGCAATGAGCTTGAACTTCAGCCAGCCCGCCCCCTACCGCGACCCCGCCGTCTCCACCAGGCGCTGATAGAAGCGCACCATGCGCTCGACATTGTCCAGGCTGATGTGCTCGTCGGTGCCGTGGATCACCTTGGTGCCGTCGACGGTCAGCACCAGCGGCTGGAAGCGGTAGACGTCGCTCGAGACCCCGCCCATGTAGCGGCTGTCGGTGCCGGCGGTGACGAGGCCCGGCACGACCGGGGCCTTGCTCTCGTCGGCGGCCAGGCCCGCCAGGGTCTTCCAGGCCTCGGACTCGGTCGACGACACGGCCGAAGGCTCGTTACGGTTGCCCTGGAAGGCCAGTTCGACGGGCAGGTCGCCGACCGCTTCCTTGGCCTTGGCCATCACCTTGTCGGAGCTGTCGCCCGGCGCGATGCGGTAGTTGATCCAGGCGGTGGCGTCCTGCGGCAGGACGTTCTCCTTGGGAGACCCCTTCAGCATGGTCGGCGCGATGGTGGTGTGCAGCATGGCCGCGCCCGCCGGGCTCTTGGCCGTGACGTTCACCAGCAGCGACGAGAACAGCCAGGTATTGGCCGCGAAGATCTTCACCACCGGCGAGGCATGGGGCGCGATCGCCTTCAGCATGTCCGCGCCCGGCCCCTCGAACTTCATCGGGAAGGGGTTGTCGTGGATCGCTTGCACCGCCTTGGCCAGGGTGACTACGCCGCCGCCGTCCTTGGGCGGGGCCGAGGAGTGGCCGCCGACGGCCGGGGCGGTGACCTTCAGGGTCGCATAGCCCTTCTCGGCCACGCCGACGATGGCCGCCGGCTTGCCGGTGACCGGATGGTCGGCGACCACCGCCATGCCCTCGTCCAGCACGAACTGAGCCTTGACGTTGCGCGACTTCAGAAGCGCCGCCGCCGCCCGGGCGCCCTCGCCACGCACCTCCTCGTCATGACCGCTGACGATGATGATGGTGCGGACCGGCTTGAAGCCGCCCGCCGCCACGCTCTCCAGCGCCTCGAAGATGGTGACCAGCGAGCCCTTGTCGTCGATCGCCCCGCGCCCCCAGACCTTGCCATTGGCGACGACGCCGGCGAAGGGCGGGTGGGTCCACTGCCCCTCGCTGCCGGGCGTGACCGGCACCACGTCCTGGTGGGCCATCAGCACGATCGGCGGCAGGGCCGGGTTCGAGCCGGTCCACGTGTAGACCAGGCCATGGCCGCCCACGACCTCGCGGGTCATGGCCTTGTGGGCCAGCGGATAGGTGGCCTGCAGCCAGGCGTGCAGCTTGTCCCACTCGGCCGGCTGGTCCTCGGCCCGGTCCTGGTGGCTGATGGTCTGGAAGCGCACGGCCTGCGCCAGATGCTCGGCGGCCTTGGCCACGTCGACCGGGCGGGCCGGCGCCAGCCTGGCGGCGGCGGGATCGGCCTGGGCCGGCGCCTGGAATGTCGCGGTGCGCACCGCCACCACGGCGCTCACGGCCAGCACCAATCCCACGGCCGTCAGCGCGACCTTGCCCCCGATACCCATGGCACTCTCCCCGAACCTTTGACGGGGACTGTGCGACCGGCGCGCGCGGCTGGCAATACTGCCCCTGCGGCGGCGACACGGCGAAAGTTATCCACAGGGCGGCGACGCAAGCGGGCTCAATCCCCGTTCTTTTTCAGATCAGATCCAGGAAATTCAGGGCCTTACAGGAAAACGCAGGTTTCTTTTCCTCGCCCTTCGGCGTGGCCTCATGCTGGCGCCATGACCCAGACGACCTCCGAGACCTGGTGCGCCCGGATACAGGCCAAGCTGATGGCGGCGATCGACGCCGCCTGGGCCATGATCGAGGCCAGCGACGACCCCGCCGTGCTCCGCAAGGCTCGCGACAAGGTGAAAGCGTGCGGCGAACTGGCCGCCAATGTCCGCAAGATCGCGGCGATGAGCGGGCAGAGACGGCCCGCGCCGCGGGCGGCGGCGGGATCGGCGCTGGACGCAGCGCTCGCCGCCGTCGCGACGGCTGCGCCAGCGTCGGATCCGCCGACTGAGCGAAGGCTGGACCGTCTGAAAGGCGGCGGACGCGGGCGATTGTAGAGCACACCATCGACACAAATCCCTCTTCCAAAGGGAGAGGGAGGGGCCCGCCGCGAAGCGGTGGGAGGGTGAGGGGTTACGAGGTCTGACGGCGTGCCGGCGCTCCGTCGAACGCCGTACCCCCTCACCCCAACCCTCTCCCTCTGGGAGAGGGAGCATGGTCTCCGCCGTCACGGCCGCTGGGACAGTCCGGCTCGTGCGGCCCGCCAAGCTCCGCCAGACCAGCCCCTACTTCTTCGCGTCCTTGATGGCGTCCTTGATCTCGCCCTGCTTGAGGTTGCCGGCCACCTTGTCCTTCTGCCCCTCGGCCTTCAGGTCCTTGTCGCCGACGATCTCGCCGACGCCGGACTCGACCTTGCCGATCGTCTCCTGCTTGCGGCCGGCTTCCTTGTCGCAGGCGGCCAGAGCGCCGGTCGCGAACAGAGCTGCGAGGGACAGGGACAGGGTGCGGTTCATCGGACTCTCCATGGATTGTCCGGCTTGAACGCAAACGTGGCCGTAAGCGATCCGAGGGGGCGCTTTGGGCTTACCCCTACCGCGGCTTCCAGCCCTCGGCGATCAGGGCGATCTGGCGGTCCATCACCGCCGACATCTCGGTGGCGGCGAGATCACCGCCCTTGGCGGCGGCCATGCGGTAGTTCCAGGCGTAGGCGGCCTTCAGGGTGTCGACCAGCAGGCCAAGGTCGAGATCGGCCCGCACCTCACCCTTGCGCACGCCATCCTCCAGCACGTCGATCAGCATCTGGCTGAGACGCGGATTGCGGCCGTAGGGCGTGACGCCCGCTTCGTTGTTGGGATTGTACGACGCGGCGATGTGGGCCAGGAACAGCTTCACCCGCCGGGTCTCGAACGCGTAGTGGATGGCGAAGATCGAGCACAGCCGGTCGGCCGTGCTGCCCCGCAGGAACGGGATCACCCGGTCAAACTCGGCATAGAGCTCGTCCAGGCGGTGGGTCATCACATGGCTGAGCACCTCCGCCTTGGAGGCGAAGGTGGTGAAGACGCTGCCGACCGAGACCCCCGCCCGCTCCGCGATGGCGCGGATGGTGGTCTCTTCATAGCCAACGTCGTTGAACAGGTCCCTGGCGGCGTCGAGAACCTTCTCGCGCGTCGCCGCCTTCTGCTCGTCTCTTACGCCCAAGCCCGCCCCCCTCGAACACGCCAGCGTCAATATGGAAATCGAAGGCGCTCCGCTCCCCCGAACGGAGCGCCTCCGTCTGGTCTTAAGCGCGGGCGCCCGCGAAGATGACCTTCAGTTGATCCGAAAGCCGCGCCAGCAGAGCCTCAACCGACCAGCCGTCGTAGACGGCGCGGCGGTAGTTGGCGACATACACGTCCCAAGTGATTTCAGCCAAGAGCTTGGCGTCGATATCCTTCTTGAGCTGACCTTCGTCGACAGCGCGCTGCAGGGTCACGCCGATCAGCTTGAAGATGTGCTTGATGTCGTTGCGGGCCCGGCGCTCGGCGACTTCCGAACGCGTCCACGACACCGAGATGCTGGCGCGCAGCAGCGGCAGTTGCTCCAGGTGGAAGCTGTAGGCCACGCCAAACAGGCCCAGCAGCGCCTCGTCCACCGTCTTGGCGGCGCGGGCGGCCTGGGTCATCTGGGCGTAGATGACCTCGTAGTCGGCGGTCAGGATTTCTTCGAACAGCTCCGACTTGTCGGCGAAGCTGGCGAACACCGCGCCGGTCGACATGCCGGCGGCCTGGGCGATGTCCCGGATGGTGGCGCCTTCATAGCCGCGCTCGCTGAACAGACGGCGGGCGGCGGCCAACACGCGCTCGCGCGTGCGCTGCTTGGCCAGCGCTCGGCGGGTCAGCTTCACCGGGGTCTCGGCGCCCTGTTCGATATTGACGGACACAAAGCTCATGCGGCGGCCTCCAGACGGGCGAGAGCCGCCTCGGCGCGCTTCTCGAACTCAACACAGTACTCGTCGACGACGTTCTGAAGGACGTCGGCGTAACGGCGGGCCAACTCACGGCCGTCCTGCGCGGCGTCGCGCAGGTCGGTGATCAGTTGGCGAACTTCAGCCATGGCTTCTTCGCGATCGGACGCGGAGAGCGCGGCGGCGGTCGCTAGGCGAGCGCTCATGCGGTGGTCTCCTGTCCCCCGATTGGGTGGGTGAAAAGCGCTGAACAGACCGCAATGGGGGAGGGTGATCATGTTCAACGAACGCGCACTAAGAAAACGAAAGCGGGGCGTCTAACGCCAAGATGATAACGATGCAACCGCCAAATCGAACAGAACTCGACGAACGGCTGCGTTTAAGATGGGTACGCAATCGTTGTCAGCTAGTCACTGCGACAAATGCCCTCACCGAACAGGTTCGCCGAATTCGCTCATCGGACCTTGATCACTGATCAGGAATCCCCCGACCTCGCGGGACCGCGCCCTTATGGCTACGGTCGGTATGGCGCGGGGGCCGACCACGCCCTATTCTGAGAGGCATGTCGCACCTGTTTGACTTCCTCGTTCCCGCCGCGCTTCTGGCGGTTCTGATCGCCCTGGGGGCGGGCCTTTACGCCCTGTTTCGCGGGGGCGATTTCGGCCGCTCCTGGTCGAACAAGCTGATGCGGCTGCGCGTGCTCTTGCAGTTCATCGCCATCATCGTCCTGGTCGCCGCCGCCTTCTGGTGGCGGAAGGGCGCTTAACCTCTAGCTCTTTTCGGCGAACAGGAGTCCGCGACCGATGGTCACGCTGAACCGCATCTATACCCGCACCGGCGACGGCGGCTCGACCCGCCTGGCCACCGGGGCGCCGGTCAGCAAGGCCTCGCCACGCGTCGACGCCTATGGCGGGGTCGACGAGACCAACGCCGCGATCGGCCAGGCCCGCCAGCACACCGGAGCCGATCCGGTGCTGGACGCCATGCTGGAGCGGATTCAGAACGACCTCTTCGACCTGGGCGCGGACCTCGCCACGCCCGAGCAGCACGGCAAGCCCGAATGGGAGCCCCTGCGCGTGCTAGAAAGCCAGGTCGAACGGCTGGAGCGCGAGATCGACCAGTTGAACGGCGAGATGGCGCCGCTGACCTCGTTCGTCCTGCCCGCCGGCTCGCCGGCCGCCGCCGCCCTGCATGTGGCGCGCACGGTCTGCCGCCGCGCCGAGCGCGGGGTCGTGGCCCTGTCGGAGATGGACGGCGAGATCGTCGGCGCTCCGGCGATCAAGTATCTGAACCGCCTGTCGGACCTTCTGTTCGTCGCCGCCCGCTGGGCCAACGACAAGGGTCAGGCCGACGTGCTCTGGAAGCCGGGCGCGACGCGGTAGACGGGGGCGCTACTTCTTCTCGGGAGCCGCCGCAGCCGGAGCCGCCGCCGGAGCGGGC
>VYKS01000196.1_pt1 | contig 52783 bp, 64 predicted proteins | sample 5114511 | NCBI WGS metagenome assembly VYKS01 (sample SAMN12291795, study PRJNA351875) | freshwater metagenome | isolation source: freshwater lake | place: USA: Michigan, Gull Lake | collected 2011-07-05 | reverse complement strand
GTTCTTGATAAAAGTTAAACTCTGGTTCTAAAAAACACTCTGTCATGAGATGATGTAGGTAATATTTTCCTGGAATGCCTAATTCTAATTGGTTTTAGGCTTCCTTTCCTACACCTTCTCTCCATTTGATGAATAATTCAGGCTTGCAGAGGATAGATAAATGGCACCGCAATTTTGGAGGTGGATTTATCCTTGAATTGATTAAATGCGATCGCTCCACCCGCCAGACAAATACCACCACCCAATCCTAATTGCAAAAATTTACGACGTTGCCACAAACGTTGGGCTGATTTATCCGACATACTTATTGATATTTATTAGCAAATTCATTATAGCCAAAAGACCACATAGTAATAATTGCCAAAATTATCGCTTGTGTTTATTGTCCTACGGAATATTTAAACCAATAGTTTTATGAAAATCGGCTTGAACCTTTACAGTTAGACTGCGGGATACCTGCCTTACCACCTGTGCCAAAATCGTATCACCAGTTTTTTCAATCAGTTTTTTAGACATCCCATGAATGAATTGGGGAAAGTGCAAAGTTACAGTTAATTCTAGTTGCCATTCCACACTGGTCAAATCCTTTGCCTTGGGCGGCAGAGTGATTTGGATATTAGGCACTTTGGGCAACAGTTCCATTACGGCTCGAAAATCTACTTCATAGCCTTGGGGTGGGTAATTAGGAATGGGAATAGTCTCAATTTTGTAAGCCCCCTCATCTTCTGGAAGTAACTGTAAGCCAATTTTAGGTTCTACAAAAAAGCTGAATGCTCCAACTTTACCGAAAGTTAAGGCATAACCATTATTGCCAATGGGATCAGCTTGCATCGGTAGGGCGCACCGTTGAAACCAGATCTGATGGGTATTAAGGTAATTCTTTACGGTGTCGGGATCGCCATACAAATCCATATATCCGACAAAGTTATTCCGAAATTCTCCGAGCGGTCGCTCCTTGGGGCTATTTGATTTTTGGACTTCAGGATTTTTAGGCTTAGGAGTAGGGTTCTCATCATCCTTTAGGTCAAAATCTTCTTGGGGCAACTCAGCAATATCATCAAAACTAATTTCCTCAATTTTATTGGGATTATTTGGATTGGATTTGTCTGATGAGTTGGAAGGCATAATTAATTTTTAAGATAAACTCAGTTTTTCTATAATTTAAGAATACCCAAAAGCTTGATTTTTGCTACGGGATAGATAATTTGAGTTGGAGATTTTAGAGATGACCAGAAGCAAAGAAATCTTAGATATCTACAGATTCTGACAGATTAGGAACTAGATTTAGTATATGTTAAGTATAAGTTGCACAAATAAGTTGCAGTAGCTAGTTTAAACAAAAATTGCCACCTAAAAAGCCATGAGACGGGTATTTAAAAATAACCAGCAATACGATCAGCAACATAGCCAACAGATCCCAACTTGGGTCATCGTAGCCCTAGGCTTATTATTGTTAACATTCTGGAATTGGCAGTTAGTGATGGCGACCTTGGTTGGGGCTGCGACTTTAATTTTTGTCTATGTAGCTCAGGACTGGAATTGGGATCTGTTGTTGGCAAAAGTACAAAGGTTCTTAAATAGTCCTAACCGTTCTATAATTCTGGCGGCGATCGCTGGGAGTGGATCAATAGTTTTTAGCTATACCAGCTTGATGGTCTGGAGCAGTTTAGATAATCACTGGTTAGCAGGGTTGATAATCATGCAGCTTGTGGCAATCCTCGGAGTTTTAGTTTTATTATTTTTCAAGACTATTAATCAATGGCAGCAAAATTCTCAGCAAAATATTAATTATTTAACGGCTCAACTAACTTCTGATGATGAATTAGAGAGATTAATTGCGGTCAAGCAACTCGCTCAGTCTCTGCGCCAACGTCATCTTCCCCTAAGTCAAGAGCAAGCGATCGCCCAGTATTGCCAAATTCTCCTTAACCGAGAAGGGGTTGAAACTGTTCGGACTGCGACTTTAGAAGTATTAGAAGAATTAAAGTATCTACCTTAATGAATCCTCAATGAATCCCACATCAAACATAAACCTGCTAGTTAATGGTCAAGAACAAGCCTGTTCTAGTACTCTAAATATACCTGAATTTTTGCTAAGTTTGGGCTTAAATCCTCGCTTAGTCGCAGTAGAGTATAACGGCGAAATATTGCATCGTCAGCATTGGGAGCAAACTCGTCTCCAAAGAGGCGATCGCCTAGAAATTGTCACAATCGTAGGTGGAGGTTAAAAAATTATGACTTATAGTTTGCAAAATAATTGGCAAAAGCTGCAAAATGGTTCTGATATTCGGGGCGTGGCGATCGCAGGGGTTGAGAATGAACCAATTAATTTGACCCCTGAAATTGCGAATATCCTCGGACAAGCCTTTACCCAATGGTTAGCCCAGAAAATTGATAAGCCTGCGATCGAATTAATTATTTCCGTGGGTCGGGATAGTCGGTTATCGGGTTTAAGTTTGATCGAAGCCGTGATGACAGGGATTACGACGGCTGGGGCGGATGTGTATGACTTTGCGATCGCTTCTACTCCAGCGATGTTTATGAGTACGATTACCGAAGGCTTTAATTGTGATGGCGCAATTATGCTTACAGCTAGTCATTTACCGTTTAATCGGAATGGTTTAAAGTTTTTTATGGCGCAGGGTGGCTTAGAAAAGCAAGATATTACCGAGATTCTGACTTTGGCTGCCAGTACTAAATTAACAAGCGGTGAATTTCCAATAGTGGAGAGCAAGGGCAAGATCACCCAGCATGATTTTATCTCTGTCTATACCCAGCAACTTGTAGATAAGATTCGCACGGGGGTTAATCATCCTCAAAATTTTGAGCAACCATTGCAAGGCTTGAAAATCATTGTAGATGCAGGCAATGGAGCAGGGGGATTCTATTCCGATCTCGTCCTTAAGCCCCTTGGAGCCGATACCACAGGTAGCCAGTTTTTAGAACCCGATGGTAATTTCCCCAACCACGTTCCCAATCCCGAAGATAAAGTTGCCATGGCTTCTATTTGTCAGGCGGTAATTGCAGAGAAAGCTGATTTTGGCATTATTTTTGATACCGATGTCGATCGCAGTGCTGCCGTGGATCAATTTGGAAACGAACTTAACCGTAATCGTTTGATTGCTTTGATGTCAGCGATTATTTTACAAGAACATCCCCATTCAACTATTGTTACCGATTCCATTACCTCTGATGGCTTGAACGAGTTTATTACTCAGGATTTAGAGGGGACTCACCATCGATTTAAGCGGGGTTACAAAAATGTAATTAACGAAGCTATCCTTTTGAATCAGTTAGGTCAAGAATCTTGGTTAGCGATCGAAACCTCTGGGCATGGAGCCTTAAAAGAGAATCATTTCCTTGATGATGGCGCCTATTTAGTGAGTAAGTTGTTAATTGAATTAGCGAAATCCAAACTAGCTGGGAAGTCTCTAATGGATTTAATTGCGAACTTAAAAGAACCAGTTGAAAGTAGCGAATTTCGGATCAAAATTACGGCTGAAGATTTTAAAACTATCGGGAATCAGGCGATCGATCAACTTCAAGTTTTTGCATCTCAACAATCTGATTGGGAAGTTGTTCCTAATAATTACGAAGGAGTAAGAGTTTCCTGTAGTTCTACAGATGAAAATGGCTGGTTTTTATTGCGTTTATCTCTTCACGATCCCGTCATGCCTTTGAATATTGAGTCTAATGCGATCGGCGGTGTAGAAAAAATCCGATCAAGACTCTCAGTATTCTTGCAACCCTTAGAATCTATTGATTTATCAGCATTGATGAATTGACATCCTCCCCCGATAAATCGGGGGATTCCTAAGATTCACAACTTAGGTTTCTGCTTCTTCCCATTACTGGTATTTCGCAACTGCCGAGTAGGTCGTTGACCAGTCCAATTATATCACGAAACCTATGCATATCAAGACTTCTACTGCAATTCATCTCATCGGTAAACCGAGAGTCTTCTTGCAGAGGAAAGATAAAGAGTAGTAAAGCATCTTTAGATTGAATCCAAATAACCATTTTCAATCCACCAAGTAAAATTTAATTAAAATTTACTTACTTATTCGGGCTTTACTTTCTATGGGGGCAACCTCACAGGATATTGCCCAAGCCATTTCTCAAATTTGAAAATTTCTATTTGGGGAGATCATAATCAGACTCTTTATCACGTTCATCAAATTCATAGGGGTTAAATTTGCTTAAATGGGTGATCTCTATTATGTATAGGCTACAAATTTAACTTTACTTTGTGATAACCTTCAGGACAAGTTGGGGATTCACCTTCTTTGAAAATCATTTCTGGCGATTTAGCAAATTTGTTTTTCTCTAGGTGAAATACCTGTTGAGCTTTGTTTAAGGTACCTACATAAATTCTGGCTTTTACCCTAGCCTCTCTTTATAAATTGATCTTCATTTTTTACTTGAGCAAATGGTATGACAATCGCGCAACCCGATATAAAGAATAATGTGAGCGACAATACCAAGTATGTTTTTAACTGTTTCGTCATAATAAAACCTACTAATTTTTCCACAATGTTATCAGGGGGAGGCGATCGCCCAAGGTAGATTCAACTTTAACTTAACTTTGCCTAAATACCTAACATTTTTGACTAAACTTGATGAATTATAGTCAACATTAAAATACGAACAGATGAAACCCCAACATTGGTATGATCAGCTTTTTTCCCACTGGCAACGATTTGTTCTGAATCCCTATCAACATCTATTGTGGTCATTAATCTTCCTGTTTTTTTCTTTTGCATTTATAGATTTCGAAGATAATATTTTCGGACGAATCAGTTTAACCTTCTTTTTTCTGATTACCGTTTTATTTGTTATTGAAACATTTAAATTACGACAAAAGTTTTTAAATCTTTTTAGAGCGATCGCCGTTTTATCTTTCATTTTCAGTTTATTTGCAATCATTTTTGACTATAAAGATAACAAGATACTTTATCTTTTGGGTCAAGTTATTGATTTGATTTTTATCGCGATCGCCGTTTTAGTGATTATCAAAAAAATATTCTCTGACACGAAGGTGACGGGGGATACTCTACGGGGTGGCGTTAGTGTTTATTTAATGTTAGGTATTGTCTGGTATCAAATTTATCAAATTATTTTGACCCTTATTCCTAATGCTTTTGCAGGAAAAGTGAGTGTTTATCAAGTCTTTTATTTTAGTTTTGTAACTTTAACAACGGTCGGTTATGGAGATATTTTGCCAGCACATAAAGTAACGATGATTATGTCAAACCTAGAGGCGATCGTGGGTCAACTTTATCCAGCCGTGATTATTGCCAGATTAGTAAGTTTATATACGGTTGAAAATTCTAATAAAGATTAAGTACACCAAACACCATCCTCTTGACAAATAACGGCTTTAATTTGCATAGATATCCTATTGTTTACTACATTTTATAGTTTAATCAAACAGCTAGTCAGACAGACTTTAAATGGAGTGATATCGATCGCTAACCAGATTATCAATTTATTAATAGATCGCCTCATAACCCAATAAAGCAAAACAATAATCGCCCTCCTCAATACCCAAAACATCACGATCGCTAACCAGATTATCAATTTATTAGGCGATCGCCCTCAAACTCCTTTAGAAAGAGATGGACTAGAGATCTTCATCCCGTAATAATGAGGTTTTCTTCTATGAGCAGAGCATTTCTAACAACTAATAAAAAAACGATCGCTTATTGGCACTACTCACTACTTAGACGAAATTATTTCTATTGGCAAGAATTTTGAAGTATATTTGAAGGCTATGGCTAAGCTCCCAGATAAAATAATTTCTACTATTTTCAGTTTGCAGCGTCGTTTTTTGACAATCCTAGATGAGACTACTGCAATGGATTTTGCTATCCTCAAAAAGTTTGGAGAGACTGAGATAACGATTTCCGAGTTAGATCAACTACAAAATATTAAAGAAAGAGCAATTTCTAGTTCACAACGTTTGTATACTTTATCGATGAAGATTGCGGAGGCGCAACCATTTGCTAGTGATGCTACGCTAGAGTTGTTATCAAAATCAATTATGGTAGCTGAAGCAACTATAAATGCATTGGAAGCAAGTCTAATAGAAATTAAAAAGGACTATGATTTACCATGAATAACCCATACGAATCTCCTCATCCAGAGACAGTCAAGCGCCATAAGTTAATGCTGCACAAAATTTCTCAAAACCTTGATGCTTTAAATTTATTGCTTGATGAGGCGATCGCTAGCGCAGATAATGATATTAGGCATAGCCCTAGACATATTTCTTTATTTGCCAATATTAAAGATGTTCAAGTACAGGAAAAGATGGATCGCTAAACTTTTTTCATGCTACATAGGATTTTCTTCTGACTGAGATCTCCCTTTCAACAATCAAAACATCACGATCGCTAATCACATTATCAATTTATGAGGCGATCGCACCAACAAAAAATCAAATAGCTTACTTCCGATTTTTCCAATATCCCACTTCTCGACTGCAATGCATCACGGCTAGAATCAGAATATGGTCTTGCTCAATCGTATAAAGGATTCCGTAAGGGAATTTCCTTGTCATACATCGTCGAATATCTTCATCAATCTCGGCGTAACGATTAGGAGATTCTTTAATCCGAAAAATTGCATCTTCAATTGCATTAATAAAGGCTTGTGCGATTTCCGTTCTTTGTTCAGCATAATATTGAACTGCATCAGAGTATTCTGCTAGTGATTCGGGATGAAATACATACTTCATTATGCGAGTAACTGCCTTACCTGAGCTAGAGCGTCTTCTCCTTCGATTGTTTGAACAGAACCATCACGGACTGAATCACGTCTTTTTTTTGCTTCTGCTGTCCATGTTGCTTGAATGGTTGGATCGGTGTCAAATTCTAAGCTTTCGACTAATTTTTCTGCTAATACTGCTCTGGAAATGCTAGGAAGAGACAATAATTCTTTTGTTATTAGTTCTATTGATCTCATGAATAACCTCAAAGTAGTGGGCATTTGAAATTTAGTCTAGCAAAAAATAAATTTAATGGTTGTAATATTGCTACATCAAAAAAATCAAACAGCCTTTCAACAACCAAAACATCACCATCGCTAATCACATTATCAATTTATTAAGTGACGGCACTGCTAATCATAGACTAAGCGATCGCACCATTTTTAATAACTCAATAGAGCGATCGCTAAAGTAGTAAACGCAATAAGGAAAAACTTATTTTTCACCTAAATACTTATGCTATTTAATATCAGAGATGGTTTTAGATAAAGGTAAGGCACAACTCTTTGTCGATTCCGCTCATCTATCTCCAATTCCGCCATATTTAAATTTTGCTGAAACTGTCTAACAATTCCAATGACTGGTGATTTAATCCCATCATCATTTGTAAATACATCTTCAAGATTCTGATCATATAGATCTTGAAATGACTTGTCATAGTATCCTAAGCGATCGTATCTATAGGCTGACAAAAAGAATAGAGTTTGTACTTGAAGTGCAGATTGGTTGAAAGGGGGAAGTAGCTTGAGAATTTCTGCTTCAGATATTGACTCGTCTTCTCCATTAGATTTTTGCTGGGGAATATCTCGATAAGCAGCAAGGGGCATATTTGCCACAAAAGCCATATAGTCTTCCTGAGAATAATTTACGGCAGAATGTTGAGGACCACAGATAAAGATGATCGTAGTAACAATTTCTATCAGATCTTCAACATTAGTAAAGCTACTGGGCATTCCATTCACTGCTCCTCCATTATCCTTTATTGGAGCGGCTAATTCTTTAGCCCAATCTTGGAGTTCAGTATCCTCTGTAATATCCAAAGAATCTGGGTAGAAATAGTTGAGATAATCAGTCACAAAAGCATGAATTGCCTCCCAAATTATCATTCCGTCATCTCGATAAGGATAATGAGTCAATAGGTAATTTCCTTCACCATCTTTTTTATCCATTCCCCGTTTATTAATCTCTGTAGGAAATGAAAAGTCCTTGATATTCCAAGCTTCGTAGGCGACTTTAGCTATTTCCAATGACTCTTGTAAAGTTCCAGCGAGGATTTTGTCAACTACACCACCAAGGTTAATTAAGCGTTGCTCTCCAAGTTCGTTATTGGTTAACATGAATCGAAAATGGGGAGTAAGCAGGATACTTAGGGGATGATTTTTTGCTAATTGGCGAGCAGTTGCAATTGCAATCGGTTCCATTACAAAATGAGTTCGACATAAGTGGGAGCTCATCTCATGGTGATTAGCATCGGCGATTTGAACGCAAAATTTGGCAAATTGCCAGTCAAGAGGATTTGTCTCAAATGGTGTATAAACCTTACTATCGGATGGTACATAATTTTCACGCTCCTTACTGGCATCTAGTTGAATAGCAATCGGTACCAATTTGCCCTTATTACCCATACCAGTGTGTCTCCACCAAAAGAAGGCAAGGGGCTTAGGCAAGTGTTTGCGACCCATTTTATCGAATCTCCCACCCTGAACGTTAGAAGGACCACGATAATTCTCATCAGTACCTGTATAGTCAGTAACGTAGATTCGTCCTTCCTCTAATTCTTTTTCCAAGTTAAACATCGGCTCAAAGTCAGCTTGAAAACTTGCAATTCTCTTTAGCACTTGGATGCGAGAGTCACCTTTCTCAAGTATACGAATTACTAAAGGATTCGCACCAGAGAGGCGTTGTTCGGCAAAAGAACTATCAGTTTGATATACTTTTGCAACCTTGGGCAAAGGTAATACGGTAAAAAAGTCCTCATAATCTTGGAGATCATCAAGGGGATCAAAAAAGGATTTGACATTTGTTGCTAGAGTATTCGGAATCAATTCTGCAGTTGCCAATGCTCGTTCGGAGAGGTACTGACCTGAAAAAGCTTCAGTTTTTGGGACTTTCTTCATCAACACGAAGGGAGCTGAGTCGTATTTATACTGATAAGCCTGTTTTTGAGCATTCAAATAATCATTGCGGTTATCTCTATCTTCAGCTTGTTCATTTTGTGGTAGTAAAGGATTCATGTTTTTTTTAATTTTAAAGGTTATTTAACAACTCTAGATCTACATAATACTTCCGTTTCTTTTGGATTTGATAGTATTCTTTCTCTTAATTCCGTAGTAAGATCGCTAGTTTTCGTAACACAAAGTTTTATCTCTAAAAGGAATGATTATAAATCGCAAAGCTAAACCTAATCAGAAGTGACTTCACGTCGAGCTTTTGCTGTTTCTTGATAGATTTTCCTGCGAGACAAGTTTACACTTCCGACTGGTTCATGTTCAGGTAATGTATGCCAAGGGGTGAATGATAGACTCTCATCTAATTGTTTGTGGGTATCATTATCAAACTCCTGAGTGGGGATGGTGATAGTAGCTACCTTAATAAAGGGAGAGTCTTCCTGCTTCCACTCCTGCATTGGATTTTCAATTGGTGTTTTGGTTTCATCCTTAAAGAACTGAACCAGAAAGTCATATTTAGCTTCTTTTTCCTGATTTGTAAGATATTCAACCATTGCTTCACGCAAATAGTTCGGTGAATCGGGTTTTGGATTAGGAGGTGTTTCAAGATCGTGAGGTTTTACTGAGAACTTAATAAAATTGGAGCCAAGCTTATAAGGAGTTGTACTCCAGTATTGTATAAACAGTGGATTACCAATTACTTTGTTTGTAATCTCATTGAGTATAGCTAATGATGGTTTAAGCTTTTCTACTAATTCTGGATCAGGGGCTTCACCTGCGTCTCTTGCTTTGAAAAATTTGTCAAGGTTGACGTATCCTTCAACATCTGGCAAGAAAAAAGAGTGGTGATTCAACAGGGTAAAATCTTGGGTGTTATCTTCATCACTAGGAACTTTTTCGCCTGAAACGTTTTGGAGCTTAATTGCCAAACCTCTAGCGTCGCCTTCTGTATCTGGCTTAAATACCCCAAGCTCTTTTGGTGATGATCCATTAGAGAACCTTATCAAGACTTCATATTCACTGGGTGTAGAAAATACTCCAACTTTGCAGTTTTCAGGCAAGTTTGACTCAACAATAAACTTCCCACTAACCAAACCATGACTCTTGGCGTGTACTTGTCTTAAATTGGGACCCTTCTCTTTTTGAGATTCGAGGCTAGACTCCAAAACTGCATCGGTTATAGCTTCTTGTCGATCATTTGGGGTTGCTGCTGGAGTTGGGTTTTGGGAATCTGCCGCTGGAGTTGGAGATGGGGTTGTTGCTGGAGTTGGGTTTTGGGAATCTGCCGCTGGAGTTGGAGATGGGGTTGTTGCTGGAGTTGGGTTTTGGGAATCTGCCTCAGAAGGATTTGAATAATATTTTTTAATATCAATCATATACAAACAACTAATAGATTCTTCATCTTCTCGTTCAGCCTTGATAATAACTTGAGAATAATTTTTAGGAAGATCTTGATTAGACAATTTAGTCAATAAACCACTTTGTTCGTAGTAGTAATCCTTTGGGGCAGGAATAAATGTTCCATTCGCAACATCAATTGTTCCTAGTGAAGGCTTTGACCAAATACTCCACTTGACTTTTACATCTGGAGTGACACTAAATTTAATAGGGGTTCCATCTTTAATAGGATTTTGAGGATCATAATCTTCATTTATTTCAATTTTTCTCACTGTTCTTTGCCATGCGTCCTTAAATATAGAACCAACAATTAAATCCAATTGTGTTACGGATACTCGATTATAAAAACCTAAAATGAATGCGAGTGAAATCATTACTTCTTCAGGAAGACCGCCTAACGCAATCGTAATACCAGCAATGCTCAAGTTCGCCATACTTAAAACCCAAAGGATTACTAAGGTGACAAAAGGACTTTGAAGAAGAAAATAATAGAATTGTGGTTTACGGCGAATCAATATGTCTTTCGATGGATCACTATTGTCGTCTTTTGGCTTTTGTAATTTATACTCAACTGTTTGTCGAATGATGTATAAAAGAGTACCAAATAAACTCCAGCTTATGACCTCTAACCACTTCCTATTGCCAGACCAAAAGAGTCCTTGTTCTTGAAGGGAACGTTCAAGACTAATTAGATCATTATAAATAGTTTTTAAAAGAGTTGTCGCTTCTTCTGAATTTACATCTTTACTTTCCAGTTCATTAAGATTTGTAGACAGTTTTGTTGAAATATTTACAATATTTTCTATATCTTTAAGTTGTTCTTGTCTTAAAACTTGTAGATTGTTTTGTAAATTCTCCGTCATCGTTTTTGCTAGTATTGAATTGGAACCAATAGGGGTTGGTGATGGAGTAGCAGATGGACTTGGGGTTGGGACTTTTTCAATTTCCTCCTTAAGCTTCTTAATTTCATTTAGTGCAGATATTTTTGCATCAAGAGCTTTACTAGATGATAAGGAACGAGGCGGAACCACAATATGAAAAAAGACATAGATGCTCAATCCTGCAAATAGTAAAATCACAAACTCTCGGGTTGTTGCATATCGTTGTCTAAACCCAAGAATTAATTTAGGTTCTTGCTTAGAAGCCTGAGTAGACTCATCTCTCTCTTTTGTCATATCATTTATTTCTTTTAAGTTAATTTAAGTTAATATTCAAGCTTTCCAAGTTAGAGTTCAATAATTTGGGTTTAGCCTGAATTTCCTCGAAAAGCTTACTGAAAGACAGATCTGCCGATTTACCGAAAAAACAGTCTGTTTTTTGAGGTGTTTACCCAGTCAGCTTCTCAGAAGTTGATGAATAATTCAGGTTAGTTTAGATAAATTATGGAACTCTCCTGATTTTCAGCAAAAAAGCCCAACTTAAATGGATAAGATAAGTTGGATATAAAGTTAAGTTGTTGTTAGCCGAACTGCTGGAACATTTGCGTCAAATGTCAGAGAGATTCCAAGCTCACTACAAAAGTCTGCTATTAAAACATGAGTTGAACCGCCAATTAAAATACCTCCAATAAATGGCTGGATAGGATTTCTAGCATCACCAACTGGATTCCCATCAGAGTCAATAGGTCGATTTAGGAAGACATCAACTGTTGGAAACCCAGAGATTAAGGGTGAATCAGTCAAAAATTTAGGTCTAAATTTATCAGAAATCAAATTAATAAAGCCGTCTTCGCCTCCTTGAACTCTTCCAAGCTCAATGTTAAATGGAGAAAGTAAGTCTAATAACTTGACGTAGCAACGACCATCAGAAAGTAATGAACCCGTTGCAATCTTATTATTATTTAAAAATATTTCGCAGTCCGTACCACTTGCCGTAGGAGGAGCGATCGCAGGAGTTCCCATAAATCCACGAATCTTGTTGCGTAATATATTGCCGCCCGAACCATTTTCGTCTGTACTTTTTACTTTAAAAAAGTCCCAACGCTCAAACGTTCCACTTGACCAACCGTCAAACCAGCTACTTGGTCCATAATTATTGTGTGGAAGCCCTAATGCAATTGCTTCACCATCACTTACGCCAGTTCCTCTATCAACTAAACTTTTCGGAAAATCACGATTGGCTGCTGCCTCAGCATGGGTAAGAATACGATTAACACTATTGACTCCATCTCTAGTTAGATCTCTTATATCACTTGCTTTCCAACCAAGTTTTTTAGCAAGCTCCGCAGCTTCGCGACACATATTTTCTACTTGAATTGGGGTTGGCGGAAAATCTTGAAACGGTACTCCTCCCATACAAGCGCAAGCAATACCAACAGCATTAGAGTTTCTTTTAAATGTATGAGCAGACAATTGATCGTAACTTGTTAATCGAATTATTCGACCGTCACCTTGAACAATAGTATGGTACAACCCTGCTTGGGTAAAGTTGTAGCCTGTAGCACTCCAATGAAGATAAATTTTGTTAATAGCCATATCTTTATAAATTTAATAATTATTTGTTAATTGGTTACTGATGTTAGACAGGAAAACTCACATTTACTCTAAAGCCATCCAGCAAACTTTTGAAACCAGCCAGAGCGATCCAACACATCTTTCCCATAATCTTGCCCAGTAGTTGCCAAATCAACATCTGACCCTCGTTCAAGCCTTCTCAAAACCGCACTAAGCCCTGCGTTATAACTTGCAGCAGTTGCCCTCAGAAGTTGCTTACCTGAAAGTCCTTCCCTTTTTAATACTGCTCTGTTATCAGCAAGTAAATCACAACCATAGCGAATATTTGCTCTTGGATCTGTCCAGTTACCTGTTCTAGCAAATTCATGCGAACCATCATCAATTTGCATTAACCCCCGACCATGACCACTATCACCAACTCCATCCGGACCAGGCGGATCTAGAATAATCCCCCAGAAAGATTCTCTTGAGCCAATTCCACCAATAAATGATGGCGGTATATCAAAGTCATCTGCCGCTTCCATAATTATGGATTCATATCCCCGATTCTTTATCTCATTTAGATGAGAAAGAAGTTCATTCTTCGTGTAGGTTGTTTGGAAAGTAATTCCGACGAGAACTGTGAGTTCATCATAATAAGCGTTAGCAGTATCCTTCCCGATTACTCCTCTTAAAGCTCCTTGATTTCCTCCAGGAAGGTGAATGTCTTTGAAACGAATTACCCCTGCATTAGATAAATCAAGTCTTTTACTGTTAGCAAGTTCTAAAAACTTAAAAAGTGTCTCACCATCCAGAGTATCTTGCGTTCCTCCAAGCTGTAGAGAATCCTTTTTGAGCTTGTTGAATCTTTCAAGAGGCAAATTAGACATGATAGAGATTGCATTTCTCTGAGCTTCAGTTAATCCATCACCGATCCCTACTACTTTAAATGCCATAAATTCTCCTGTAAATACTCATAGCTAACTTTTCCGAACTTTTGTTATTGAGCAGTTTTCAAGTTTAGGGATGCATTTATTTACATCTATAAAAATTTAAACTTTAGATAACAGATTAATTTTTTAATTGTAATAAATATTGGTTGGGACTAGCAGTGGTAAAAAGTGGTAAATAGTGGCATGTTTGGATTAACAAAAGATTAAGGAAGTCTCATTAAGTGCTTTTAGGTTAGATACGAAAAATATGAAAATCTGGGAAAGTGGTCGCAAGCAAGCCTTAAACGTATCTACAAATTTTCGTATGACAGTCTAATTAATTTGCCAGCACTAACCAAGATGCCGTTGTATTGATAGACAAAGCGGTTATTTTGATCTATGAAAAAAAGTTCATCTTGCTGAGTCAGATAAACCCAAATATCCTCTAAATCTTGCTCTGCCAGATGTGATAAACGGAAATGATTCACGGCCCTTTCTGAAGTCGATTTTTACCAGGGATCTGAATAGTTTCAAGCAAGCTAGGTAGAGAAGAATCATCATATTCTGTAAATTCACCATTCTTTAGTTGTTCCATTCCCAAGAAAATATCATTCTGTAAAGATTCCCACTTTTTTTGAAGCTCTTCATTACTCAGGGATGGATACTGAATTTTTTGGGCTAAAAGTTGGCGTTCCTGATCTGGTAGAGAAAGAATGATTTGAGCGAGGGAGTCAATTAATCTGGCATTTATTAAAGAAGCAGTTTGGGACATGATTTTAACTTTCTTCCAATTCTTTAGATTATAGTTCTCCGAATTAAAAAATACTTAGATTGCGGCATACTCAAATTAACAAGTATTAAGAAAGTGGCATTATTTACAAAATATTTACAAAATAAGTTATACAATTCTAAAACTTGGTAGCGATTGTTTCTAATACATAAATCGATTTTTATTTAATTTGCCATCATGAACACCCAAGATGCCGTTGAATTGATAGACAAAGCGATCGCCCCAGATCATTTAACCGACATCCAAGAACAAGTATTTCGCCTTGCGTGGGACGGGATGGGATATACCGAAATTGCTAACATCACAAACTACGATCCCGACCACATCAAGCGGGTTGGGGCAAACCTCTGGCAAAAGCTAACTAAGGCATTGGGAATCAAAATTAGCAAAAGCAATATTCGGGGTGCGCTGCAAAGATATGCCCAGAGCTTACCTGTTACTACCCTAGCTCCTTCCATTGCCAGCGATCGCCTCATTAATATCAACTTTCTGAATTTAAGAGAGATGATTCATGTTCCAGTTTATTTCGGAAATGCTACGGAATTATCCACTTTGAAAGATTGGATTCTAGGCGATCGCTGTCAGTTGGTTGCTATTTTAGGCATGGGTGGAATTGGTAAAACATCCCTAGCTGCAAAGTTAACCCTAGAAATCCAAGAAAATTTTGAATATGTAATTTGGTACAGTCTTCGCAATGCACCTGCGATCGCTGATACCCTCACTTCTTTATTACAATTCTTTTTCCATCACCAAGCCCTCGATCCATCGGATTCAATCCATAGACAGATTTCTAAATTGATGCATTATTTGCATACCTTTCGCTGCTTACTAATCCTAGATAACTTTGATTCTATCTATAAACATGGCGAACTCGCAGGTACCTATCAAGAAGGCTATGAAAACTATAGTTATCTCCTCCACCGCATTGCTGAAGAACAGCACCAAAGCTGTCTAGTCTTAACCAGTAGAGATCAGCCTAAAGAAGTAGCTCCATCTCATACCGCGACAACATCCGTGCGATCGCTCTATTTATCAGGTTTAGCAACCAACGAAGCCTTAGAAGTCCTAAAATCGAAGGGGCTTACTGGTTCGGAAGTATCACAAAAAAGATTAGTGGAAATTTATCGAGGCAATCCCTTAGCCTTAAAAGTAGTTGCGAACTGCATTCACGAATTATTTGCAGGACAGGTTGAAGAGTTTTTGGAACAATCGACATTCGTTTTGATTAGTATTTGGAGTATTTTAGATTGGCAATTTAATCGCTTAACAGAACTTGAAAAGGTGGTGATGTATTGGTTAGCATTTAATCAAGAACCCATGTCTTTATCAGACCTGAACAGAGGTACTGCCTCAACTATATCCAAACGCAAATTACTAGAAGCAGTGGAATCCTTGGTGAGGCGATCGCTAATCGAAAAAATAGCATCAGGTTTTACCCAACAACCGCTAGTAATGGAATATATAAATGACCATTTAACTGAGAAGGCAACATTAATAGATGAAAGTTTGATGTTAGCGATCTGATTCCACAGAATTATCTTCTTTGACTATACAAGTAACTATCAAAGCCTTTAGTACGATAGCTTGGTAGTATAGAAAAGTTTTGATAGATATAATTCTCATAATGGGACGAGGGGGAGGAAATCATGAAATACTCAAGTTCGATAACAAACTCATTCAAAAAACATTATGTTGCAATTACCACTGTAATTTTTATCGGTAGTTTGCTTGTTCTCAACTGGGAGAGCATAGTAATTCATTTCCAAATATTGCGGGTCGAAGCGATTATTCGTGCAGATGATATGGGATGGTCTGATGATGTTAAGGAAATTATTAAAGATTTAAAAGAGAGTAGCAATAAAAGACATCTTGCCGAAATACTTCTATCTCAATCCAATGGTAGCTTGGTGGCAGAGGGTATGGTAGTCGTGGTTGAGGAGAGATTCTCAGATGGAGATAAAATACTGAATCGTTATGCTATGGATAAAAGGTGGAATTATTGGTTATCCTATAACAACGATTTTTCTCAAGCATCCCTATTAGCTTGGAAGATTAAGATGAATAAACCATTGACAATTAGTGAAAGGAAATTTTTAAGTGGATGGCAAAATATTTTAGATGCAACTTTTAAAATCGAACGCTACTAAAGATCCTGGTTATCAGATCCTGGTTATCTGAAAAATTAATTTTTTTGTTTATCTTAATGTTGATCTTAATTAAATGCTGTTAGAAATACAAAACCTCAAAATTCAATATAACTCTAAATCTAAAGCAGCAGTAGAGAATATTAATCTGCAACTACAGGCTGGAGAAAGCTTAGGGCTGGTGGGGGAAAGTGGCTGTGGAAAATCGACTTTGGGGCGATCGCTAATTCAACTCTTACCCGCAGGAGCAATATGGCAGGGTGATATTAGAGTTGATGGTGAGTCTTTAAGTTTGGCTCAATCTTTGGTGCAATTAAATCAGTGGCGGGGGGAAAAGGTAGGGTTAATCTTTCAAGACCCCATGACCCGATTAGATCCTTTAATGACTGTAGCCGATCATGGGCTTGAAGTTTTGCGATCGCATTACCCCAAAATTTCCAGAAATCAAGCACAGAAAAAAGTTGAAGAAACCTTGGCAACGGTCAAAATCGAACCCAACCTGATTAATCAATATCCCCATGAATTTAGCGGGGGAATGCGCCAGAGGGTGATGATTGGCTTGGCTTTGCTCTTAGACCCAACTTTATTAATTGCGGACGAACCTACTACCAGTTTAGATGTCACGATCGCTGCGGAAATTCTCACAGAGTTAACGCACCTAAGACAAGCTCGAAATATGGGGCTGATTTTGATTACCCACGATCTGGGTTTAGTTAGGAAATATTGCGATCGCCTAGCGGTGATGTATGAAGGTGTAATTGTGGAAACTGGATCGACTCAAGCCATAATTCAAAATCCTCAGCATCCCTATACTCAGAGTCTGTGGCGATCGGTAATTCATTTTTCTGAAACTCCTAAATCTCTTGAATCCTCAGCCGAAGTAGATCAAAATTCCTTAGTCAAAGTTACAAATCTGACAAAACTTTATGTATCTGGAAACTGGCTGACGGGGCGTACAGTTAAGGGTGTAGATAATATCAGCCTTCAGATTGGCAAAGGTGAAGTATTGGGGATTATTGGCGAAAGTGGATCGGGAAAAAGCACAACGGGAAGAGCAATTTTGCAGTTAATTAAACCTGATTCTGGCTCTGTGCAGTTTAATGGCGTGGAATTAACTAAGTTGGATCGAACCAATCTTCGCCAGATGCGATCGCAAATGCAGATGATTTTCCAAGATCCTAGGGCTTGCCTAAATCCTTATATGTCCATTTTTAGAGCAGTTGCCGATCCCATACTTATTCACAAACTCGAACCAAATTTAGAGGCTTCTAAGCCCAAGGTTTTAGATATTTTAGATAAAGTGGGATTACCTAGCTCATTTATAGACCGCTTACCCAAGGAGTTATCAGGTGGACAATTACAGAGAGTAGCGATCGCCCGTGCTTTAATTACACAACCCAAGTTTTTAGTATGCGATGAACCAGTGAGTATGTTGGATGCCATTATTCAAGCTCAAGTTTTAGACTTGATGAAGTCGCTCAAGCAAGAGTTTAATTTGACTTATTTATTTATCACCCACGATTTAGCAGTTGCCCAAACTTTTTGCGATCGCCTGATTGTGATGTATCAAGGAAAAATTGTAGAGCAAGGTACCACCGAGATTTTGACTAATCCCCAACATCCTTACACTCAACGTCTAGTTGCTTCTATCTTTCTTCTGCCAGAGGACACCCGATTTATCGGGCGGTGAATGGCAGTCAATCGTGGATCGGTCTGGCGGGGGATGAGACATGGGTTGAGTCCTAGTTAAGAGGTGTAGAAGCAGAAAACCTAAGTCGTGAGTCTTAGGAATCCCCCGATTTATCGGGGGAGGATGTCAATCCTAGCTCTCGATAAAGTAAAAGTATGGCTCATGAAAGTCGCTTACTATATTGATAGAGATAATTACGACTATGAGGAAGTAAAACGTGGGATTAAAAGGGCTTTAGATCTTGATTTAAGTAAACAGATTCAGGTAATAGTTGTAGTCTTGCAAAATGGTGAGTTGATCATATTTAACAGGAGTAGTTTATGAAGAAAAGATTTGAAGATTTTAAGGAAATAATTGAATTGGCGCAAAAAAATTCTCTTCCAATTGAAGCAAAACTTATTATTGTTGGGCGGATTTCCTATGCTTCAGAAATTGATGAGCTAAGTCTTGATGAAGCAAAAGAACTTGAAAATATGCTTGGGGGGCGTAACCAATGGCAAGATGCATTTGAGATGGCATTATCTGGAGCAATTGATAGTAGTCCGCATCAAATGGCATCCTAAAAAAGTGGGTTAGTAGTACCTTTTAATAGCGAGTTGAGAGCTAGTCTAAAATGGAAATAAACTCTGCCCAAGTTAAGCCTTTGGCAATGTAATTTGGTTGGGTAGGATTATAGGGAGATTTAAGGCGATCGATAGTTATAACCTTTGATCCTTCAGGAATTACAGGCAAATCTGGGTCATATTCTGTGGCTCGACTCAGGCAGCTAGAAAATCCTTTGAAAATCACAATTTCTTCTTGGATGCCCTCAATATCTATAGTTACGATCAAAACTTCCTGCGATCGCCCTGCTGTATATTGCTCTAATTGTTTCTGGATTATACTCATTTTTTCTAGTCCTAAAAGTTGAGCAGGATTTTACAGGATCTATAAATAGTTGCTATGTAGATTTTACTAAGGGAATATTAGTAGATTGTCTTGACGGGATAGCACCGAGCAAGCTTAATAACTCCTTCAATTCTTGGGGTTCAAGCAATTCATTTAAGTGAACAATACCTGTTTTTCCCTGTTCGGCGTGGCGACGTTCACCTAAATCAGTAAGTTCTTTAATTCTGATCTTAATATTATCATTCATAACTCATACTCCATAAGTACGATGGAACCATTGGGTAAAATCTTGGCAATGTTGGTAACGGGGCTAAGAACCCAGATATGCCATATTCTAGTATCTGCATCAAACGTGTCTAATCTAATTAACATTAAAGATTCGAGTGCTTGAAATATCAAATATTGGGTGCCTGTGGGTTTCATTACTTAATTTTATGTTAACTCTCAATTAATAAACTGGAAAAAATTTACTGCGATCGCCCTGCTGTATATTGCTCTAATTGTTTCTGGATTATACTCATTTTTTCTAGTCCTAAAAGTTGAGCAGGATTTTACAGGATCTATAAATAGTTGCTATGCAGATTTTACTAAGGGAATATTAGTGTTCACTCCGCTAATGCATAGAAATTTCGGAGTTGCTGCGCTAAGGACAGAGATTGTTCTAAAATATCCCAATTTCCCGATTCAACTTGAATAATTAAATCTGCTAAGACGGATTGATACTGTTTGAGGCTATTTAGTAAAGCGACTTGATTATATTTGGCAATTAAACTACCTAACTCAGGATTACCACCACCAACTCGGCTTGTATCTCTAAATCCTGAGCTTGCCAAATGTTGGGCTAGTTGGACGATCGCCCGATCTTTTTCTCGATCGCAAGCTAAAATCAAGCCTGCACTAATTAAAATTGGCAAATGACTAATCCATGCCACGGCTCGATCGTGTTCTTCTGGATTGCATTCATAAACTATTGCCCCTACTGACTGCCAAAGCGATCGCAAAATCTTAGCTGCATCTGGATCAGTGTTTTGATCGGGGGTGATAACGCAGGGACGATTTTGAAATAAGTTGTTCTCAGCCGCACCAATACCACTAAAAGCCGTCCCCGCCATGGGGTGTCCACCAATAAATCTGGGGTGGAGTTTTTGGGCTTTAGGGATAATTGCCGACTTTACAGAGCCAACATCGGTCAAAATTGTTGAAGAATTTAGAGTGGGAGCGATCGCGGCGATCGTATCTAAAATGACATTAATCGGCGTACAGATAAAGATAACTTCAGTCTGAGCAAGATTTTTAATCTCACTTAAACTCAGAACAGCATTATCTACTGCTCCTATTGATTTAGCTCGATCGCAGGTTGATTGATTACGGCTTAGACCCCAGACATTATGTCCTTGCGATCGCAAATCTAAGCCCAAAGACCCACCAATTAGACCTAAGCCAATAATGCCAATCTGCATTCGGGTGATTAAAACTTGTTTAGATTTAAGCCTGCTTCTTTAGCAAAAGCTGTTAAACCTTTCTTTTGGAGAGTTTTAATCGCTTTAGTAGAGATTATTAAAGTTACAAATCGCTTGCCTTCTGGCCACCAAATTCTTTTGTTTTGTAGATTAACGTGTTGGAGACGCTTGTGCATCTTGTGGGAGAAAGAGATAGAAATGCCGTTATTGGCTTTCTTTCCAGTAAGTTGGCATTGACGCATGATCGAACTATTCCTAGATTTTTAGTGCAGCTAACAATTATACAGATTTTTTGCCATTGTTCCAAGCTAAAATTTGAGTCTTAACTGATGTTACGGATTATTTTCAGAATCTTACCCGAATTAAGGGAGTTTGAGGGCTGCGCCATCAATTGGGGCAGAACCCCACGCCAAATTAGGGTTTTATTTTTTAAGGTGAGTTTTAAGTTTTAGAGCATCTCTAGTTTCTAAGCAAACTCAACTTTAGGGATAGCACTAATGAGCTTGCGGGTGTAATCCTGTTGGGGATTGGTGCAGATATTTTCAGCCGTATTAATTTCTTCGATTTTGCCTTTATTCATAACCATAATGCGATCGCTCATAAACTTGACCACACTTAAATCATGGGAAATAAAAATATAGGTAAGCTCAAACTCGGTCTGGATTTCCTTTAACAAATTTAATACCTGAGCTTGCACAGACACATCTAAAGCCGAAACAGATTCATCGGCAATAATTAATTTCGGACTCAAAGCCAAAGCCCTCGCAATGCAGATCCGCTGGCGTTGTCCACCTGAAAATTCATGGGGATAGCGTCTGTAAGCACTCCGATCTAAACCTACCCGTTTAAGCAGATAAATAACTCGTTCTTGGCGTTCTTTATGGGGTTGGCGGCGATTACTATAAAAATCATGGATTTCTAGGGGTTCAGCGATCGCATCTCCTACACTCATGCGTGGATTAAGAGAACCAAAGGGATCTTGAAACACCACCTGCATATCACGACGGAGGCGTTGGGTTTCCCTATGATTAAAGGTTAGAACATTTTTACCCTCAAACCAGATCTCGCCACTGGCAGGTTTAATTAGTTGCAAAATGGCTTTCCCAGTTGTAGTTTTGCCGCAGCCAGACTCGCCCACTAAGCCTAGGGTTTCACCAGCATAGACTTCAAAGCTAATATCATTTACTGCCACAGCATACCGCTTAGTTTGTCCCCATACTCCGCGCAGGGGAAACTCAACTCGGAGATTTTGAACCTTTAGTAAAGGCTCCCTTTTTTGTAAAGCCTGAAGCCGTTGCTCGATTTCAGATAGGGTCACGATTTTAGAAGTTGGAGCGGATTTAGCGATCGCTTCACCAGTAGCAGATATTTCCATGAAATCGCTGATTGTGGGAAGTAATTCCAATCTCCGATCCATTTGGGGACGGCAAGCAATTAAGCCCTTGGTGTATGGATGTTGGGACTGCTGAAACAGATCGGAAGTATGACCAAACTCCACAACTTCTCCCTTGTACATGACCGCAACTTGATCGGCAATTTGGGCAATTACTCCTAAATCGTGGGTAATAAACAAAATCGACATCTGCCTTTGGGTTTGCAGCTTTTTTAATAAATCTAAAATCTCGGCTTGAATAGTTACATCTAGGGCTGTAGTTGGTTCATCAGCAATCAGAATTAAGGGATTACAGGAAATAGCGATCGCAATCATTACCCTTTGCAACTGTCCACCCGAAAGCTCGTGGGGATAGCGATTAAAAATTTGAGCAGGTTCGGGCAATAAAACTTCGCTCAATAATTCAATGGCTCTAGTTTTAGCATCTAGAGGTGATAATTTTTGATGCAGTTGAATCGTCTCAACTAATTGATAGCCACAGGTAAATAGTGGGTTTAATGATGTCATCGGTTCTTGAAAGATCATCGCTAGGCGATCGCCCCGATATGCCCTAATCTGCTCTGGACTACAGTTTAATAAATTTACAGGGGACTCAGACTCAAGATTTAGCCAAATTTCTCCACTTCTAACCTTTGCCGTCTGGGGTAGTAATCCCATAATTGCCAGAGCCGTTACCGACTTTCCTGAGCCAGACTCGCCGACAATCCCTAAGGTCTGACCTTGAATTAGTTCTAAAGAGACATCTTTAACCGCCGTAACTAGACCTTCATCATTTTTAAAGTCTACTTGCAGATGATTGATACTTAAAATTACACTTGCAGCCATTGCTTATCGTCTCCCATAGATTCTATTTATTCTAATGGGCGGAGTGAGAGATCAAAAATAGATTTAACTCTAAAAACCGCAAAACTTTATAAGCCTGTAGTATTATCGGCAATAGGAATCGACTTAAAAATTTCTTTGGGAGGTATATTCCATAACCAAAACCACTCCCTAAATTTACTCAATATGATTACAGAAATTCAGATCGAGAATTATAAATCAATTCAAAACCTAAAGATGAATTTGGGGCGAGTTAATGTATTCATAGGAGAAAATGGTTGTGGAAAAAGTAATATCTTAGAGGCGATCGCTTTCGCTTCTGCTGCTTCTGCTGATAAATTAGATAATGAATTTTTGGCTCCTAGAGGTATTCGAGTTGTAGAGCCTCAATTTATGCGATCGGCTTTTGATCAAGAGAATCTTACAAAAGAGATAAAAATAAGTCTTAAAGTAAGTCTTATGGGAGAGAATGAATCTAGTTTTAGTTATGAATTACATCACGAAAATCAACCGTTTTCCAATTGGACTGACAAAAACACGGGTTTTATAAGCAGCTATGTTGAACTTAATGAATTGCGAGCTTTACGTGATGGATCAAAAGAAGTTGACAGGAATATTATACGAAAGTTATTCCAGAAATATAATTTGATAAATTTTCTTATATATTCTCCTGAAAATACTTCATTACGGAAACTTGATGAAGAAGGACAAATTCAACCATTAGGTATTAAAGGCGAAGGATTATTTAAACTTCTAAAAGTTTTAAGTGAAGAAGAAAACCCTGAACAAATTAATGAAATTAAGGAGAAACTTAGACTATTAGATTGGTTTGACGATTTTGAAGTTCCTCAAGGTTTATCTGTTGAAAGAAGTATTCAAATTAAAGATCGATATTTAGATGATGCTCTTCCTTTGTTCGATCAAAGAAGTTCTAATGAAGGATTTTTATTTTTATTATTTTATTTCACTTTATTTATTAGTAGCTACACTCCTAAGTTTTTTGCGATCGATAATATTGATGCTTCCCTTAATCCCAAGTTATGCACAAGGCTAATTAAGGAATTAGTAGAACTTGCAAAGAAACACGATAAGCAAGTGATATTTACAACTCATAATCCTGCAATATTAGATGGATTAAACTTAGATGATGACGAGCAAAGACTCTTCGCAATTCATCGAAATATATCTGGACATACCAAAGCTAAACGCATTTTGAAACCACAACCTTTAGAAGGTCAAAAGCCTGTAAAATTATCAGAATCTTTTATGCGTGGCTATATTGGTGGACTTCCTGAAGGCTTTTAGTATGAATACTTTTGCAGGAGTTAGTGAGGGGAAAACCGATCAAATTGTTATTAAGAATATTTTGGCAGGATACTTTAGCCCTGATATAACTATTAACTGGCTTCAACCCCTTGAAGATCAAACTGATGCTAATAGATCGAGTAATTTTGGTGGTTGGGATTTGGTATTTAAATATTGTGAATCAGATCAATTCAAAGAAGCCTTTCAATCAAATGAATACATAATTATTCAGATTGATACTGATGTTTCTGAGGAATACTATGGAGTACCTCATCGAGATGAAAATGGTGAATTTACCGCTGAAAAAATTATTAACCTTGTGATTGATAAATTCAAAACTGTTATTGGTGAAGAGTTTTACAGTCAATATCAAGAAAGAATTATTTTTGCGATCGCTGTCCATTCTACAGAGTGCTGGCTATTACCTTTATATTATGATGATAACAAAAAATCAAAACTTGTAAATTGTTTAAATACCTTAAACCAAGCTCTAAAAAAAGAAGGTTTTACTATTGATTCTAAAAATAAGGGTCATGAAGATTACTATCGTAAGATTTCAAGTAAATACTCTAAACATAAAGTTCTAATCGCTAAATATCAACATAATCCCAGCTTCAAAATATTCATTGAAGAAATTGAGAAAAGAAATATTGCGATCGCAGAAGAGTAAAAAGTAGTTTATGTACCATCAGAATTAGGAGAGATCTTTTAAGTGAGATTATAGGAAGATCGCCTTCAGAATCTCTTAATCCAATATCTCGCAAAGCAAAGGCTGTAATACCAAATGTTGCTAAGGTCAATTACTCTTCCAGATACTAATATTAATCTAAGGTATTTTAGGGTAAAACTATCCTATTCTTAATTTAACCAACGACTCTAAACCTTACTATCAATCAATCTGAAAAGGTAATAATATCAAGCTATGCCTAAAAAAATCAGAGAGTTAAAGGCTATTTTACTAAAAGCTGGCTTTGAATATAAACGAAAGCATTATCATCTCAGGTAAAGATAGTACCGATGCCAAAGCATACCTAGAAAAACAAGTAAAACAAGCTCTAGCAAAACTTAAAGATATAGAACAGGAGAATAAAATGAAATATACAGTTGTTGTGCAATGGTCAGAAGAAGATAATTGTTTTGTGGTCTTTTTACCTGAATTTGAAGATGTCATGCAACCTTGTACCCACGGAGATTCCTACGAAGAGGCAATTGCTAATGCTCAAGAGGTAATAGAGTTATTAACTGAAACATATAGAGAAGAGGGGAAATTAATACCAAAACAAAGACAGGTTCAATTTGTATAAATTTAGCTGGACTTGTTTTAAATGGATCCTATTTTTCACCTATTAATAATTTCATTTTCTTTGGGAGTAGCTTTTGGGCTAATGGCGGGTTATCTATTTAGAAATCAAAAATTTAGAATCCTAAATTCTAGCTTGTTAATTTTTATAGTTTCTTTGTTTCATCTGAGTTATATATTCATTATTTGTGCTGGTCAATATTTCTTTTTGATACCATCTCTCGTTTGGATTATCGGCATAGAAGTAGTTATTGGATTTAGACGGTTTAAAGATTTAATTTTTGTCTCATGGGGCTTATTTTCTCTTCTATTTTTTAGTTATGTGGGTTCTATGACTTTGTGGCAGATTTTTGTTGAGAGCCGAATTGATGGGGATGTTGGCACAGGTTATGGTTTTGGTAAGATTTTTATCCACATTGGTGGCGCAATTCTACCTTTATTTAGCCTTGGGTTTGCGATCGCTGCCACTATTGTTATTAAGAATTCCAAACCTATTAAACCCCGATGAAAAGATTATTTACAGATTTTGATGGTCCCATTATGGATGTATCAGAACGCTATTTTCAGGTTTATTTATTTTGCTTAGAAAAAGTAAAAGAGCCAAATCAAGTAATTAATTCCTTAACTAAATCTGAGTTTTGGGAGTTAAAGCGATCGCAGATTTCAGAACAAGAAATTGCCCTTAAGTCGGGATTAACCCTTGTAAATCAACCTCAAATTTTTGCGAGATTGCGGCGGGAGAATATTAATTCCCAGTATTTTTTTACCTTTGACCGTATCCACCCACAGGCGATCGCTGCTTTAGAAACCGCTCACAATGCTGGAATCGAACTTGCTGTGATGACTATGCGCCGTGAACGGGAATTACTACCTGTTTTAACCCGTTATGATTTACATAGATTTTTTCAGAGAGATCGCATATTTTGCCTTAAAAATGACTACATCAAAACCCAAGATATTAAAGATAAACCGAAATTAATGGCAGGAGCGATCGCTAATTTACCAATCATTCAGAATCAATGGATAGTCGGAGATACCGAAGCCGATCTCATTGCTGGAAATAGCCATAACATTAAAACTATCGGAGTTTTATCAGGAATTAGAAATCAAACTCAGTTAGCTATCCATCAACCGCAGGCGATCGTCCAGAACTTAGAGGCAGCAGTCAAAATTATTATTAATTATTAATCTGATTAAGCAGAGTTTGAGCAACTGTTCGACGATGGGCTGCACAATCACATCCAAATCTAGCGATCGCCTTGTCTCCAATCTTGTCATCATTTAATAAAGCATCATCAGCACTAATGTTACTCAAAGGATCTGAGCTTGAAACACATTGGCAAGGTGAAGATTGTTTAACTATTTCTATATACTGAGGATATGTTTCCGCTTTAGCAGCCGTGGTAACTAGTAAAGTGACAGCCGAGCTAGTAATTAACATTAAACTAATTTTTAGACTAAGCATAATTTAGAGATTAATAAAATTTCCTGCTAAGAATATAACACCAAGTCTTTCTAAAAGTTCCAATCTGATTCTTATCGAAAATTCGTGAATAAATGAATACGGAAACAGGCGTAGATGAAGTTGGCAGAGGTGCAGTTTTTGGTGTGGTTGTGGCAGGAGCCGTAACTATTTCCGAAGATCAGTTTGACTACCTGAAACAGGTGGGAGTTAAGGACAGTAAACAACTCAGTCCAGTTAAAAGGGAGAAATTAGATCGAGTAATTCGATCCGTGGCAGATTGGGGGATTGGAGTCGCAACTATTGCCGAAATTGAAAAGTTTAATATTCTCAATGCCAGTCTTTTAGCCATGGAAAGAGCGATCGCCCAGCTTCAGATTATGCCAACTCACTGCTTTATTGATGGTAATCAGCCGTTAAAATTTCAAGAAATCTCCCCAATCAACCAAACCACCGTAGTAAAGGGAGATTCTTTACATCTATGCATAGCCGCAGCTAGTATTATCGCTAAGGTTTATCGCGATCGCCTAATTATAGAATTAGCAGAAAAATATCCCCAATACGATCTGGCTAATAATAAAGGCTACGCCACCCCTAAACATCAAGAAGCAATTTTTAGACTGGGGCTAACTGATTTGCATCGCCAGTCTTTTTGTCAGAGGTTTATAACTAGAGAAACTACTAGCCAAAGAATCTACAGCCAAGGAGTAAGGCGATCGTAAAGCTTATCGGTAGGAATTACGCCTTCAATGCGATCGACTGGTTGTCCACCCTTAAAAATTACCATTGTGGGTAAAGCACTAATTTTGTACTGACTCGCAAGGGCAGGATAGTTATCCGTATTAATTTTTACCACCTGTGCTTGGTCTTTAACCTTGGCACTTACCTGCTCCAAAATTCCTGACATAATCTGACAAGGCCCACACCATGGCGCATAGAAATCAACTAAAATCGGCAGTTCTGAACCTTCAATTAATTCCTCAAAACTATCGAATTGCTTTTTGACTGACATACTCAAGACCTCATGATTTCTAAATACCTATATTACTACTAGGATAGGGTCTGAAGAAAGGGGATTAATTTATCAATATAGTAAAATTAGTTAACTGGACTCAAGATTTTTTGAATCATGACTGTTGGTTAGAGATAAAAAAAACAACCCACAGAATTATAGTCATAAATCTAAATCAATGGATTAAAATAGTCCTAAACTCGCCAACATCCCTATGAATATTGAAATTCCCGTCTTTCTGAAGCCCGTAGTTACCTTTGCCCACCCTGTTTTGATGATTCTGACCCTGGGGTTAGCCCTCTATGCTGGATACTTGGGAGTTCAGGTTAGAAAGATTCGTACTGCCAAAGCCGAAGACAAAAAGACGCTGCAAGATGAGGCAGGTGCAAGTCTTAAGGCAATTAAAGACAAACACTATATCACCGGATCGTTATTGCTCGTAGGCATAATTATGGGTGGGATCGGTGGCATGGCTGTGACCTACATCAATAACGGCAAACTATTTGTGGGAGCGCACCTATTGGCAGGGCTTGGCGTGCTGGGTTTAGCAGCTTTATCGGCATCTTTAGCTCCATTGATGCAGCAGGGAAAAGATTGGGCTAGATATACTCACATTAGTATTAATACTTTTTTAGTAGGTATTTTTGTATGGCAAGCCTTAACTGGATTTGAAATTGTCCAAAAAATTTTAAGTCAGATGGCAAAAGCAGCCTAGTTGCAAAACTTAGGATCGGGAGGTATTTCTAAGCAAGTAGATTTAGCTGCCTCTCGAAATGTTTGAATCAGTTCAACGGTATTTAAATATCCGCAGTGGGGACAATGGATGCTGTTCCCGATTTTAGGTTCGATGTCGGCAATACTCCACCATTGATTACAGCGATCGCACCGAAAATGATACAAAAACTCCAAAGCTACTTTCATTGAGACTCTTTCGTATTTAATTATGTTGGTTTGGTATAAGCTTCTAACAATATAGCCAAGAATTATCGTCTGATCCTTTATTTGTAGAAGCGTTGACAAGATTTGAGTTCATAGTAGATGGACCGCCCGTATCCCAACAAACCCGCAGACGAGAGCGTCTCAGGGAGTGGAAAATCACAGTGGGACAAGAGGCTGAAAAGTATTGGGAATGGGAACAGAAACCTGCTAATGGTTTAGTTATGCTTCAGGTAACTTACTTTTACGATGCCATTTTGATCGATGTCGACAATATTGTGAAGCAAATTCAAGATGCTATTATCGGATTAGCCTATATTGATGATCGCCAAGTAACTGATGTTCTGGTCAGAAAGAGAGATTTATCATCTAACTTTATAGCTAAAAACATGACCTCAACATTGGCAGAAGGCTTTTTTCGTGGAAATGATTTCTTGTATATTCTGGTAATTGATGCTCCCGATCAAGAGGTACTGATTTAATGACAAACCTAACAACAAACTTAGAAAGAACTCAATTACTAAAATTATCAGAGTCGTATAGAGATCAGGGTTATAAGGTTTCTTTGTATCCTAAATTAGAAGACTTACCTGATTTTCTTAAAAATTATCGTCCCGACATGATTGCCCATAGAGGAAATGAAGCAGTTGTAGTCGAAGTTAAGTCAAGATCTGACATTAGTTCTTCATCAAGTCAATATTTACGCAATCTTGCCCAAGTAATTGAACAGCATTCTGATTGGAGATTTGAGTTAGTAATAACTAATTCAGGAGAGCATGAATATGCCCTTAAATCTGAAGGCTCTCTTCAACAACATGAAATAGTATCTCAGTTGCAAGTAGCGAAACAACTAGTAAGTCAACATCCTGAATCAGCAATCTTATACTCTTGGGCATTAACTGATGCGACATTAAGGCTGATCACGGAGAAAGAGGGACTAAGTTTGCAAAGATTTGATACAGGTTATCTTGTAAAACAGTTAGTAGTTGAGGGCGTAATTTCTAGATCTGATTACCAGTTTTTAATGAATGTACGTTCACTTCGTAATGCTATTGCCCATGGGTTCAAAACTACCGAAATTACAGCAGATCTTGTATGCCATCTCATAGAGATTACTGAGTGCTTGTTAAAATCATTACATTCTGAGCAAGAAGAGATCTAAGCAATAAATTAATCAGTAATGAATGCCCAAGTCTTTTCTTTTTTCTCTGATCTTTTACTCATAACAGCATTAGGATTTTTAGGTAGCTTTGGTCACTGTGCGGGAATGTGCAGCCCGATCGCTCTGGCATTTTCTTTACAACAGCAATCAAAAATTTCGGCTCTAAGTTTTCATCTTGGGCTTAATTTAGGCAGATTACTAAGCTATGGATTAATTGGGGGAATCATTGGGGCGATCGCTGAGGTCTTAGTGGCAGGTGGGCAATTAGCAGGGATTGATAGTTCTGTCAGGAGGGGCATAGCGATCGCCACAGGGATGATCTTAATTTTGTTTGGACTATCTCAATTGGGATTTAAAATAAACTTGCCCAGATTAGCTAAAACCTCTAAAAAATGGGGCTTCCACGATCTGATGCAGAGATTTCCCAGAAATCCTTTATTCCTAGGGATTACATGGGGACTGATGCCCTGTGGATTTCTCTATGCGGCTCAGATCAAGGCGGCGGAGACTGCGAGTTTTTGGGCAGGCAGTGCGACCATGTTAGCCTTTGGTTTCGGGACTTTACCCGTCATGGTAGGAGTCGGAGTATTTAGTTCGAGACTTAGTAGCGATCGCCGAGGACAACTGGCAAGATTAGGGGGATGGTTAACTGTAGCGATTGGAGTGATTACGCTCCTAAGAACTGGGGATACAATGGTTGACTACAGTGGGCATCTGGCTTTAATTTGTCTGAGCTTGGCACTAATTGCTCGACCCATAAAAGCTATATATGCCTATCCCTATCGTTATCGTCGAGCCTTGGGGGTAGGAGCCTTTTGTTTGGGGCTAATTCATACTTTGCATATGGTCGACCATAGCTGGGGTTGGAATCCTCGGACTATATTATTTATGCTTCCTTCCCATCAGATTGGGATTTGGGCAGGAATTTTTGCTCTGATCTTGATGGTACCTGCGGTCGTCACTAGCTTTGATCGGGCAGTTCAAAATCTGGGTATATACTGGCGGAAGATTCACATCCTCACTTTGCCAGCTTTAATCCTTGCCTGTATGCATGGAATTTTAATTGGTTCTCATTATTTAGGCAAATTAGCATGGGACAGTGATGCAATCCTACGGGTTCTATTACTAGTCTTTTTTACTTTATTAGTTTTGGCAGTGCGATCGCCTTGGATGTGGAAACTATGTGCTTTGCAAAAGTATTACACGCCTCCTAATACTTAACTTGACTTAACTTGTACCTAATTTAAGCAGAGGAACTTAGTAGGGTATGATTTGAGATGTCTTAGTAATTTTTTAGATATTTTTAGATAGTTTTTAGATATTTTTAGATTAGATTATGTCGCTGTTTGACTGGTTTGCCGATCGCCGTAAATCCACATCCCCTGAACCCCAATATCAAGAGCGAGATATTCCCGATGGGTTATGGTACAAGTGTGATTCCTGCGATGCTTTGACCTATATTAAAGATCTCCAGACCAATTACATGGTTTGTCCAGAATGCCAACATCATGTTCAAGCTACCTCTGCCCAAAGAATTTCCCATTTAATCGATGCAGGGACTTGGACGGAAATTAATGACCATTTACGCTCCTGTGATCCCTTGGAATTTCGCGATCGCAAAGCCTATAAAGATCGCTTAGTTGAAAGTGAAAAGGATACGGGACTGGGAGATGCAATCATCACTGGTTTTGGCAAACTCGAAGGCATGAACGTAGGCTTGGGAGTCATGGATTTTCGGTTTATGGCGGGAAGCATGGGTTCGGTAGTAGGTGAAAAAATTACCCGCCTAATTGAAGCCGCCACTCAAAAGCAAGTTCCAGTCATCCTTGTCTGTGCCTCTGGAGGAGCCAGAATGCAGGAGGGAATTTTAAGTTTAATGCAAATGGCAAAAACTTCTGCTGCTCTCGATCGCCATCGTCAAGCCAAATTACTCTATATCCCTATCCTTACCTATCCTACCACGGGCGGAGTTACGGCTAGCTTTGCCATGCTTGGGGATATTATTTTAGCTGAACCCAAGGCTTTAATTGGATTTACGGGTCGAAGAGTTATTGAGCAAACCCTAAAGCAAAAAATTCCCGATGACTTCCAAACCTCCGAGTACCTATTAGCCCATGGTCAGGTGGATGCGGTGGTGCCTCGTAAGCAACTTAAATCCACCTTAGCGATGATTATGGGGATGCATCAAGGCGTTGCCAAGTTAGTTGTGCCTCCTCTTCCTGCCAATACCAAGCCAAGGTCGGTGGAAATACAGGTAGATTTAGGGCTAATCTAGGTGTCTCGGTGGCAAGAGCGATCGCTTCTTGAGGAGTACAAATTTGCCAATTGACTAAATTTTTAACGCAATCTAACAGGGATAAAGTTGTGCCTGATAAAGTCCCATCTTCTAGGCGGGCTGTGTGATTTTTGACTTCAATTGTGCGATCGTCCCAAGGATAAATCCCATCAGCTAAACCCAAGGGTGCCAAGGCATCACTCACTAAGACAATTTCTTTTTCCTTCAACCTAAATAATATTTCTACCATTTGGGGATGAACATGAACACCATCAGCAATTAGCCCACAGTAAACCCCTTTAGTTAAAATAGCAGCTCCTAATAATCCTGCCTCCCGATGATGTAAAGATGGCATAGCATTAAAAGCATGGGTAATCATTGTCGCTCCGAGATTAAAAGCAGTCTGAGCTTGGGAATAAGTGGCGGTAGAATGCCCCAAACTCACAGTAATTCCTTGATTCACTAAAAATGGAATCACTTCTCTAGTTAAATCTAATTCGGGAGCGAGGGTGATAAGTTTAATAATCCCTAGGTGATCCCCCACCAGTTTTTTTAATTCTGAAATAGATAGAGGTCTTAAATACTCTTGGGGATGCGCTCCCCGCTTGTCGGGATGGAAAAATGCACATTCTAGATGAACGCCTAAAATCTGGGCTGAGTTGGGATTATTTTTTTGGCTAGCGATCGCCTTACTAATAACTTCCAAAGAACTTAAGATTTTCTCTGGAGCATTCGTAACTAAGGTAGGCAAGAAACCATCAACGCCGCAAGCCCAGAGGTACTGACAAATTTTAGGCAGAAATTCCTGATTTTCCTGAGTCAGCTCGTTAAAAGCTATGCCTAAAGCTCCATTAATTTGCAGATCGATCCCACCACTAGAATGAAAAATAAGTTCGGGTGATTTCATGTTAAGGGAGCTAAATTACTTTCTTTAAATATCCCTAAAAACTATACCATTGGCTTTTGAACCCAGAAATAGTAGTTTAGCTTTAGAGTTTTTGGTAGTCCTAAAAAGGAGAAAGGTCGAGGGGATAAACAAAATTTATCTCACTGCAGCAAAATATTAAAGCTGAACAATGCTAGATTAGCTAATCTAAAGAAAGTTAGGGCAGATATAGATTCATGACGGTTTTTAAGTCTGCAGCAGGGTTAGGAATATTAGCGATCGCCGCTTGGGGAATTTTATTAATCAAGTTTTGGGTATTTGGGCAACTTTACCTTTTAGTTCACCCTAACTATATTCCTTTGACTGTGATGGCAGGATTTCTGCTCCTTCTTATCAGTAGTGGGAAAGCATGGCAATTAATCCAGAGCCAAAAAGTTAACCAAAAAATTAGCAAGCTGCAACACTCAAATCTATTTCCGAGCAAATTAAGTAGTGGTTTGCTATTGGGGGCAGCAATTATCGGACTAGTAATTACGCCAAAACCCTTCGCCAGTGATACTGCCATCCATCGAGGTGTGGGTGATAATTTAGGCGCAATCCGATCGGTTCCCCAATCATTTCGGGCTAGTAACCGACCAGAGGAGCGATCGCTAATTGAATGGGTTAGAACCATAAATGTTTATCCTGAGCCTGATGCCTATACGGGGCAAAAGGTGAAAGTTCAAGGCTTTGCTGTGCATCCCCAAGATGTCCCTGAGCAAGTGATGCTGATCTCTCGCTTTATCATTACCTGCTGTGCTGCGGATGTTTACCCAGTGAGCTTACCAGTCAAACTCGACCCAAAACTTGGGCAAAGTCGTAGTAATTATCCTGCCGATCGCTGGTTTGAAATCGCTGGAACTATGATTACAGAGACTATTAATGGCAAAAGGCAACTCACTATTCAGCCTGTAACTATAACTGCGATCGCCGAGCCTAAAAATCCCTACGATTATTGAATCAAGCTAGAAAAACTACAAAGCTCCTGCTGCCGTGCTATCCAAAATACTATTGGATAAATGGGTAGTAATATTCATTGATTGCAATACAGGTACAGGCTGAGCAGACTCAGGTTTGTGGGGATAATCTATGACCGAAACACAACCATTCCCTTGCTTAAACACCCAAAAGCTGGCAGGGCTAAGATTAAATAACTGACAAAGAATTGCCTTGTTCACAGCGTCGTGCGCTACAACCATAGCCGTCTCACCATCGGGAACCGCATCTATAATCTCTTGCCAAGCTATTTTTACCCTCGACCACACATCATCTAAGTTTTCACCTTCAGGCATTTGCACAGATTCGGGTATGCTTTGCCATCTTTGTAACTCCCCAGCAAACTCGGCTTCAATTTCCTCCTCTAATTTACCTTCCCATTTACCGTGGGAAATTTCTTTCAGTAAGTCAGTTAATATTAAGGAAAGATGAGGATGCTGGGAGAGGATAATTTGGGCAGTTTGTTTAGGGCGCAGCATGGAACTACTAAAAGCTCGATCAATTTTGACCTGACTTAGAAAGTCCGCCGCTTTTTGAGCCTGTTGCTCGCCATTGGGATTTAAGGGAATATCAATTTGTCCTTGAAAGCGTTTGTCTCGATTCCAATTGGTTTCACCATGACGCACTAATAATAGTCTGATGCCAGTATGGTCTTTCTTAGTCGGTGGTAAGACTTCTCCAGTAATTGCCTGTAAATGACTGGTGAGATTCAAAGATTCCAATTGGGCAATATATTTACCATCGGTTTCTCTAAAATTGAGAATACTGATACCACAGTTAGATTGATGTAGGTAATGATAACGGGCAGGATCTATCCCCAGAGCCGATGCAATTAAAGCTCGATTAATGCCACTGTGAGCTACTAGCAGAATAGTTTGACCTTCATGATTGGGTAAAATTTCTGACCAGACTTTTTGGGCTTGGGCAAATAAATCTAAAACTGGGTAAAATTTCTCTCCTCCTGCCATCATCATCACTAATTGATCGGGAGCATGATGCCAATTATTGTATTGTTCAGGATATTGCGATCGCACTTCCGCAAAGGTCAGCCCTTCCCACAGGGGTAAATTAATTTCTTTGAGGTTTTCGTAAATACTTAAAGGTATAGCTCTATCAGCTAAAACTAGGTTAGCCGTTTGATTAGCTCTAACTAAGGGACTACAGTACGCCGCATCGATCGCTAAGTTAGATAATGCCTGCCCAGTTAATTCGGCTTGTTTTTGACCTTTTGCAGTTAAAGGCGGTTGGAGTTCGGGGCGATCGCTGTCTCCACGACCTTGCACTATCCCTGCACTATTGGAAGTACTTTCGCCGTGGCGGAGCAAAATAACACGAGTAATCAGGGTAGTCTCCAGAATTTAGCTAAAAATTTATAAGTAATCACAATATTATCGGAAATTTGGTCATGGTGATAGCAGACTCAGAAAACACCTATAAAAAAGAGATTTAACTATACTTCGATCAAGAATGCTTTAAAAATATAAATGATATTTAAATTCTTAGGATATAATGTCGATCAAGAATGCTTACCAAACAAAAGCTCAGTGATGTTAATTGTTTGTGTGAATGAAAGCATTCGGTCTAAGAATTAAAGAATTGCGCTTGTCTAATTGGAAATTTTCCAAATCCTGCCCAAGCACCCCATCATAAGTCATTAGCATTTCGACTATCATTTTTGCCTAATGAAGCAGAGCCTCTCGACTGCTCATTTAGCAAGATCAGCTCCTTTGTTTAAGTCTCAGGGGCTTTAAGATGTCATAGATGTAAAGACTTCCATAAATGGGTAATTTTTAATTATCTTTAAATTAGAAACGGGTATTTATCTCAATTCTTAGACTTTTTGGATTAATCAAAAACATTTGAGGAACTTGGATGCCCAAGCAGATTATTATTGCGGAGCAGTACAGAACGGCTGCTGTATTTAGTGAAGATCGGATTGAAGAAATTATTGTTGCCACAGGCACCCATCAGGTTGGGGATATTTTCATGGGGGTGGTGGAAAATATCCTTGTTAGTATTGATGCGGCTTTTGTAAATATTGGGGATGGCGATCGCAATGGTTTTATTCATATTACGGATTTAGGTCCATTAAAACTGCGGCGATCGGGTGGTTCGATCAGCGAACTGCTAACTCCTAAGCAACGGGTGTTAGTACAGGTAATGAAAGAGCCGACTGGTAATAAAGGTCCAAGGCTTACGGGTAATGTCTCTATGCCAGGACGTTATGTGGTGTTGATGCCCTTTGGTCGAGGTGTGAGCTTATCAAAACGGATTAAAAGTGAGTCGGAACGTAATCGATTGCGAGCTTTAGGGATTTTAACTAAGCCCTCTGGTATGGGTTTGCTAATCCGCACCGAGGCAGAGGATATGCCCGAAGAAATGATTATCGAAGACTTAGATAATCTGCAAAAACAATGGGAAAGCATTCAACAGGAAGCAAGTACAACCCGTTATCCGAGTTTATTAAATCGGGATAATGACTTTATTCAAAGAGTCTTGCGGGATGCTTATTCTGATGAGGTTAATCGGATTGTTACCGATACCAGTGAAGGACTAAAACGGGTTAAACATCATTTATTGAGTTGGGCCGATGGGAATATTCCCGCCAGTATTGCCATGGACTTACATAAAGAGCGGACTTCAATTCTGGAATATTTTCGGGTGAATGCCGCCATCCGTGAATCCCTGCGACCTAGGGTAGATTTACCTTCGGGTGGATATATTATCATTGCGCCCACAGAAGCTTTAACTGTAATTGATGTTAACTCTGGATCGTTTACCCAGTCTCAAACTTCCCGTGAAACTGTACTATGGACAAACTGTGAAGCCGCAGTAGAGGTAGCTCGGCAACTGCGCTTACGGAATATTGCAGGGGTAATTGTTGTTGATTTTATCGACATGGATACCAGAAAAGATCAAATGCAGTTATTGCAAGAATTTTCTAAGGCGTTGCAATCTGATAAGTCTCGCCCTCAAATTGCCCAGCTCACGGAATTAGGTTTAGTTGAGCTAACCCGCAAACGTCAGGGACAAAGTATCTATGAGCTATTTGGTCGCCCTTGCCCTACTTGTAATGGTTTGGGACATTTAGTACATCTCCCTGGAGAAACAACTTTACAATCGGCAGAGGCTTTGCCTAGAGACTCTCGGCTTTCTACTAAACTGGATTTAGATGCGGATGGGGATGATACTTACTCTGATTTAAGTGGTGGTAGTGATGCTAATTTAATTAGTCATCCTAATTATAGCGATCGCAATGGTTCCAGACGCAGAAGGAAATCACGAGACCTAGAACGCCCTACAAGCGATCGCAGCCCTATTCCTGCTGAAGTAGTTAGAGAAGCAAGGGAAAAACCCAAACGCTCTGAGTCTAAGGATTTAAAACTAGCAGTTGTACCAGTTGAAGAAGTAGCTGTGGTTGTTGAGTCAGTACCAGCAGTTGAGGCGATCGCTGAAAAAGTAAAACGGGCCGTACCTAGACCCAAATTAGAAGCTCCTGAACTAATTACGGTGGAGATGACAACCGAAGAGCAAGAAGTCTATGCTTTGATGGGAATTTCACCATTAGTGCTGATCAATCGTGAAGTTAAAGATGCCCGCTCGGCGATCGTGTCTGTAGCTCTACCAGGAACTGTACAGAAGGTGGCTCCGACCACATTAGGAACCGTGGAATCGGTTATAGAGCCTGATATTTCTGAACCAGAAATTCCTATTGAAACTTCTAAGCCCGATATTCCAGAGACATACATTCCTGAGAATTTTACACCTGAGACTATAGCTGAGGAAGTGGTGAAAACCAAACGAGTATTACCAGCACCTGTGATTAATGATCTAGTTGTAGCTGATCCATTTATCAATAACATCAGAGAAAATTCTTTTAAGGAACCTGAGGAAGTAAAGGTCGTAGTTGAGCCAGTTGTCGAAATTCAAATCCAATCTCCTGCTGAATCTCGGCGGCGGCGGACTAGAAACTAATAATATATGCCTAAGATCGTAATTGTCGGCTGTGGGATTGTAGGTGCAGCGATCGCCTACGAACTCAGTCAGGTTTCACCCAGCCAATTTTCTAAATTGGGAATTTCTGATTTAGATATTACTGTCTTAGAAGCTCAATCTGAAGTCGGTCAAGGTTCGACCAAATCTGCCCTAGGGGTAATGATGGCAGCCTGTAGTATCACCACTAATAATAATGGGGCTTTAACTAATTTACGGTTAGCAAGTTTGCGAAGGTATGAAAGTTTAGTCCCTGAATTAGAGGCAAAAACTGGGCTGGATATTCCCTATAATCGCCAGGGGATTTTTATGCTGATCAATAATCTTGAAGGCGATCTTGAGGATAAGTGGAAAGCATTAATTGCGCTCAGAAAATCTCAGGGATTGCGGATGGAGTGGATAGATAAAAGTAGCTTGCGATCGCAATATCCCCAATTTCAGGCAGAAAGGGGTTTATATAGCTTTGACGATCGGTCTATTAATCCCCATATTTTGGTTCAAGCTCTAGTTACAGCAGCTAAATTAAATGGGGTGAAGTTTAAGTGCGATCGCCCCGTGCATAACTTAAATGAGCTAGATCAATTAGCTCCCGACTGGGTGATTTTGACTGCGGGATTAGGTTCTAGTCCATTGGTGCAGCAGGTGATTAAATCCAAAACCAAACCAGAGCTAATGTTTCCTGTGGGGGGGCAAGCAATTCAAGTTTATTTACCTGAAATTAATCTCAAAACTGTAGTTCATAGTGAAGATTTGAATATTGTCCCCATCAGTGATGATCAATATTTGATTGGGGCGACGGTGGAATTTGACTATGATATTTTGCCAAGGTCAGAGAATGTAGATTTACTTTTAGCGCAAACTATAAAGTTTTGTCCAGCTTTTGCTAAAGCTAAAATATTATCAACTTGGGCAGGCGATCGCCCTCGACCCAAATTCCAAGGTTCACCGATTATTGGATTTATGCCCGATCGAAAAAATACCCTAATTGCTACAGGACATTTTCGTAATGGTGTACTCATGGCTCCAATTACGGCGCAGATAATTAAAGATTTAATTTTACAAGGACATAGTGATTTACCTTGGCAAAAACAACAATTAAAACCCTAATTAGTTTTTGTATTGTAGTTACAATCTTGATTTTAGGTTGGCAACTTCTCCATCCTTTCAAGGGCGATCGCCACGAAATCGCAGTTATTTTTAATCAAGCCGATCCTCTCAGTGTCAGAGTTGCTGATTATTATCAAGAGCAGAGAGGAATTGCGCCCGAAAACCTGATCGGGGTGAATTTTAATCCCAATAGTGTGGACTTAGCTCCTGAAGAATTTCAAAAACTCAAAGCCGAAGTTGAGGCAAAGACCACTAAAGAAGTTCAGTTTTATGCCCTTGCTTGGACAAATCCCTATCGAGTGGGTTGTATGTCCATTACTAGTGCTTTTACCTTTGGTTATGATTCCAGATATTGTGCCAATGGCTGCCTAATTACTAAACACAGTCCTTACTTTAATAGTGATAGTTCGGCTCCCTTTACTGATTTTGGAATGCGTCCAAGTATGATGATCCCGATTGTTAACTTTATTCAAGCTAGAGCTTTGATCGACCGAGGAGTAGCCGCCGATCAGAGTTTCCCTTCAGGTACGGCCTATTTACTGAGTACCAGCGATCGCCCTCGTAATGTCAGATCTTTAACCTATCCGAGGATTTTGCAATATTTTAGTAACCAATTTAAGATCAAGATTATTCAAGCTGATGTTTTAGAAAACAAAAAAGATGTGATGTTTTACTTTACGGGAGTAATGAAAGTCGAAAAGCTAAAAACTAATCAATTCCTAGCAGGGGCGATCGCCGATCATTTAACCTCCTTTGGTGGGCAATTAACCGATAGCTCGCAAATGAGCAGTCTGGAATGGCTGAATGCAGGGGCAACGGGTAGTTATGGTACGGTGGTGGAACCTTGTAATTTTCCCAAAAAATTTCCTAATCCTGGGGTTTTAATGTTTTATTACCTGCGGGCGATCGCTTAATTGAAGCTTACTGGAAAAGTGTGGAGCAACCTGGACAGGGAATTTTTATTGGCGAACCTTTAGCTACTCCCTTCAAAGTAAAAGATAAATAAAAGGACATAAGCAATCTAGCAGGGTAAGCCCAGAAGATTAAATACTAAATACTATTAACTCTCTTAATTTAGACTTTAATTAAGTTAAGATAATTTAATATATCGCCAGTTGACAGGACTTTTTATGATAAGTCAAATTCGCTTATCCCCCCAACTTACAGCAACTAAATTACGAGAAATTTTTACCTCGGTGAATCCGACTAGCTGTCCTAGTTTGTTAAATTTCCATTTGCATACTGTTTATTCTGATGGACAGATGCAACCAGATGACATTATTAATCAAGCGATCGCCTTAAAAGCCGAACATATTTCCATTACCGATCACCATACCGTAGAAGGCTATTTCCAAGCTTGCCAAGTTTTAGAACAGTTTGCCCATAGTCCTAAATTGCCTGTACTTCATATTGGAATTGAGATCAATGCCAGTTTACTTTTTACCGAGGTACATATTTTAGGTTATGGATTCGATCCTAGTCATCACTTAATCGATCCATATTTGCAAAGAAAAACAACCGCAGGGATTGACTACCAAGCAAAAAGTGTAATTAATGCTATTCACCAAGCTGGAGGTATTGCGGTTTTAGCCCACCCTGCCCGCTATCGTCGTCCTCCCGAAGAACTTGTTCCCGCCGCCGCCGCCCTAGGAATTGATGGCATTGAAACCTACTATTGCTATACCAACTCTATGCCTTGGAAACCCAGCTCTCGGCAAACTCAACAGGTTAAACAACTAGGCGATCGCTACGATCTTCTGCATACCTGCGGTACCGATTCCCACGGCTTTAGTATTAGCGCTAGGCTGTAATGATTGTTTCCTTTGGGTGTAAAGAAACTAAGAAAATTTGGCAAGGTGTGCGATCTGGTAAGCTACCATCAGATATACAGCAAAGAGCTTTACGAAAATTACGCCAACTTGATGTATCAGCTAATCTAGACGATCTCAGATTACCACCTGCAAACCATCTAGAGTCCCTTTCTGGAGATCGCCTTGGACAATACAGTATTCGCATTTCTAAGCAATGGCGACTGTGTTTTGTGTGGCAAAATGCAAATGCTTATGATGTTGAGATTGTTGATTATCATTAGGAGCAAAGGCAATGGAAGATACTTTACTGTGTAATCCCCATGTTGGTGAAATACTGCAATACGAGTTTTTGGAAGAATTAGATATTAGTGCAGATAGTTTGGCAGACAGTCTGCGATTGCCATATTTGAGTATTCATCAAATTATCCAAGATAAGGCTCCGATGACGGCGGATATTGATTTGCGGTTGTGTCGCTATTTTGGTTTGTCGGATGGTTATTTTCTCAGGTTACATTATGGATATGAGTTAATGGAAGCAAAAAGGAATTTAGGTGAAATATTACGTCAAATTGTCCCGATCGCAGCATTGCGTTAGATAATTTGTAAATATCAACAAAAAACAATGCAACTTCTTATCGTATTTTTCATTGTATTTTTATAAGTGCTGTTGAAGGAGTATTTAGAAAGCGATCGCTACGATCTTCTGCATACCTGCGGTACCGATTCCCACGGCTTTAGTATTAGCGCTAGGCTTTAAGCTTCTTCATCAATTTCTAGGCTTAATCCACCTTACAGCGATCGCATAGTCCATGAATAGTAGCTTCGTATGCTTTAACAGTTAAACCCGATCGCAAAAGATTAACTAAAGGCGGACGAAAGACTTCCCAAGCCAGATCCTCGATCGCCTTACATTTGAGACAAAAAAAGTGGTGATGTTCTTCTACATTGGCATCAAACCTAGATACGCCATCTTCTAATAAAACTTCTCTTACTAGTCCTACTTCTTTAAGAGTCGTTAAAGTGCTATAAACCGTTGCTTTGGAAGACATGGAAAACTCTTGATTTAAGTCTCCCCAAATCTGCTCTACGGTGGGGTGATCGGTGCGTGCTAGCAAATTCGCATATACAGAAAATCGCTGGGGAGTAATTCTTAGCCCCTTAGTTTTCATGGTTTCAGTAATGGCGATGGCATCCATGGGCTTAACAGCTAACAACTGCATAATTCAAATAGAGAATGACAATAGCATATAAATATGATATTAGTTCATATTTTAGAATAAATATTACCCTTGACATATTCCTAACTCAGAATTATTCTTAGATATGTACATTAAATCCTAAAGCAATGCTAAATAAAGTTCCTGACGTAGTTTTTAAGACCCGTGTGCGAGATGAGTCTGTGGGTGGGGAAAATCCATTCCGTTGGCAAGACCTAACTACTGCTGAAATCTTTGGTGGTAAAAAAGTAGTTTTATTTGCTCTACCTGGTGCATTTACGCCAACCTGTTCTACAACCCATCTTCCTGGTTACGAAAAAAACTTTGAAGAGTTTAAGGCTCTAGGCGTTGATCAAGTAATCTGCCTATCTGTAAACGATGCCTTTGTGATGTACCAATGGGGCAAGGCTCAAGGTGCAAAAAATGTATTCTTGTTACCCGATGGCAATGGTGAATTTAGCCGCAAAATGGGAATGTTAGTCGAAAAGGATAATCTTGGGTTTGGGATGCGTTCTTGGCGTTATTCGATGCTGGTGAATGATGGCAATATCGAGAAAGTATTTGCAGAATCCGACTTTGGAGATAACTGCCCCACCGATCCCTTTGAAGTCTCTGATGCTGATACAATGCTGAGCTATCTTAAATCTCTCTAGATTAATATTTCGCTCATAGTTGTAATTGGCAAGGTTAAAATAAGCTTAAGGGGGGCGGTACAGAGTAACAGTTTCCGCCTCTTTTTTTTTTGATCTGACTCAGGAGTAAATATTATGAAACTCACCAGTAAAAATTTAAGCGATCGCCTTGATACTCTCTACGATGTCATCATTGCTGGTGGCGGGGCGGGTGGCTTATCTGCAGCAATTTATTTGGCTCGCTATGGACTCAAATGCCTTGTAATTGAGAAAGGGAAGGGACGTTCTTTTTGGATGCAGGATTTGCGTAACTATGTTGGGCTTGATCCCCATACTCCTGGTCGAGATATCCAAAAACATGGCATGGAGCAGGCAGTAAACTGGGGTGCAGATTATCTCCGAGCATTCGTAGAAGATGTAACGGATCTGGGCGATCGCTTCGCGGTGAAGGTTAAAGTCGGTAAAGTTGATAGTACTTTTCCTGTTTTTCATAGTAAATATTTCATAGCTGCAACGGGAATCATTGATTACTTACCCAAGCTGGAGGATATGCAAAATGTCTATGACTATGCGGGCTATACTCTGCACGTTTGCATGATCTGTGATGGCTTTGATATGTGGGATCAAAAAGCGGTATTGATTGCTGCATCTGAGTCTCAGATGAATGCTGCCTTTGTGATGAACTGGTTTACGCCCTACGTCTCTGTGCTTACCCACGGGCTATTTCCTGTCAGTGATGGGATGAAACAAAAATTAGCCGAGCATGGTTATCCTCTGTATGAGTCTGCGATCGCTAAATTCCATGGTAAAGATCATAAAATGAGTGGAGTTGAACTTGTGGATGGTCAGGTAGTAGAAGCCACAACAGGTTTAATTAATATGGGTTCTTTCTATTACAATCAGTATTTAAAGGGAATTGCAGGATTAGAATGGGACGGGGAAAATCTAGTTACTAACGATATGTGTCAAACCAGTCACGATCGCATTTTTGCCCTTGGGGATCTAAAAAAAGGACTAAACCAAGTCTCGATCGCTGTAGCAGATGGCACCCTAGCAGCTACTCAAATTTGGCGGAATATTCGCCGAGCCAGTCCAGCCCGGAAGTGGGAAGAGAATTTAGTGAAAAGTGAAGTTATCTAATTCTTATAACTTCTGCTCGTTGAGAATCTATCTAGAATAGTAAAGAGTGAATCCTGTTAATACATCTTCTCCAGATAAAGTAATTGGCATCGAGACTACCTCTACAGTTTGATTCTGGCGATAAATTTCAATTCGTTGATTCTGGGGATCGATTAACCAACCCAAGCGCAAGCCATTATTTATATACTCTTGCATTTTTGCTTGCAGGGGCTTAAGGCGATCGCTGGCAGAGCGGAGTTCAATCACAAAGTCTGGACAAATCGGCGGAAATTTAGTACGCTGTTCGGGGGTTAGGGCTTCCCACCGTTCTAATTTTACCCAAGCCACATCGGGAGAGCGATCGGCACCATTGGGTAGGCTAAAAATAGTTGAAGAGCTAAAAACTCTGCCCATTTTAGTTTGGCGATTCCAATTAGCTATATCGGTGATAATTTCGGCTTCATTATTTCCGCTTTCTCCTCCCACTGGTGCCATGACAATTAATTTTCCTTCAGAAGTACGTTCAAGTTGCAGATCTGGGTTACCAAGACAGAGATCATAAAATCTGTCTCTAGTTAAATGGGCGATCGCCTCAAGGTTGATCACAATTGCAGTCATAATTTACTCCAACAATAGCTAGATTTATTTTATCTTTTTCATCTACCCGACAGGAATCGCTAAAGTTTCTAATTGCTTGGCACAATGGTTAAAAATATAATTCACCGCCGCCGATAATTTATCAATTTCTTGAATACTAAAAAAAGTTATGTTTCGAGTAAAGATATTTTGATCTAGCTTGCCAAACTGCCAGCGATCGCCATTAGAGGTAATGCCAAAGACGGTTATGTCTAGCTCCCCATTTAAACGCTGGGCGGCAATCATCTCCGCAATACATTGTCCCCAAGCTGCTTCAAAATTATCTTGTTTTGCCTCTACCAGCATGAAGTAAGGGCGATCAAATACCACTTTGCCTAAGGGCGATCGGGTTGCCAAGATATATTCAGGAAACCCTGAGAGTTTTTCATCATAATTAAGCGATTGATGACTCCAAAGTAAAAAACTTCGGCGATAGTGTTTCCATACTTCTTTTAAGAGTGGATAAATTAAGTTTTCACAGATGGCAAATTCTGAGTTATCCACTACTGCCTCTCGCATCATTAGTTCCAAGTCTTCACGGAAATAATCTGACACCATAAAAGGCATGATCTCAATAAAATCTGCTTCTCTATAATTAATTTGAAACTCTTTGATTACTGCTCCAACGGTTTTATAACTAACAAAAGCCATCGTTTAGTCCTCTTGCTAATTTAGCTATGCTTATTTTAACAGTTAGGAGTTTTTCAAGCTTTCAGGCTCTAGATCGAATCAAAGAAATTTATTATTTTTTCCTATGGTGGTACCAACTCGCTAATTTTATGGGTTTAATGCCGAAGAAATAGCCGATGATCGTGACTTGATTAATTAGGGTAGTCCGAAAAATTCCTAGCTTTTGCCACCGCCGATCAGATGTAGTTACAGATAGAGGAGCGATCGCAATTTGACCAATTTTTTTTAAGCGCAGGATTAAATCAAAGTCTTCCATAATCGGTAACTGGGCAAATCCACCTAAACTTTGAAAGATTGGAAATTTTATAAATATCGCCTGATCACCGTAGGGCATTTGGAATATCTGCGATCGCCTATTTACTCCCCATTCCACTAGACGTAATCCCCAGCCACTGCCATCAATTTTTAACTTAAATGCACCTGCGATCGTTTTAGGGTTAATTAAAATTTTACGAATTGCTTGTTCAAACCCAGTGGGTAAGACCGTATCAGCGTGTAGAAATACGAGAATTTCCCCTGTGGCCAAACTCGCTCCTAAATTCATTTGATTGGCTTTTCCTAATGTTCCTGATATTACCTTTGCACCCATAGATTTTGCGATCGCTACAGTCCGATCGGCACTTCCCCCATCCACGACAATTACCTCTATATTTGTCGCATTAGTTTCTGCCTTGGCAATACTTGCAAGCGATCGCTCTATATTTACAGCTTCATTGAGGGTAGGAATAATTATAGAAATTTTCTGATTACTAACTAGAATTTGCGCCTTAGCCTTTTCCCATACTTCTAGATCTTGGGCAGTATCAACATCAGTTAGAGTAGGTAAAATAAACTGACTCATCCCCAGTGCTTGAGCGATGTTTAAGGTTTTTGCTAAGACCTCAGATGTACTCCAAGGAATATGCATAAACAGTTCGGGGATAAACTTTTGCAACCCAATTAAGTAATACCCCCCATCCGTAGCTGCGCCTAAAACCAAGTCATGATTTTGGAGTTGGGAAAATCCTTGATTCAGAATCTGAGCATCTAGTTCGGGGCAGTCGGTACCAATGATGAGTATAGATTTACTACCTCTTTGGATTGTGGATTGGAGGGCATAGATTAAGCGATCGCCTAGGGTTTCGCCAACTTGAATTTGATAATCTAAATCATCTCCCAGCCACGCTTTCATTTGATCTTCTATTCCTCCTGTAAACCATACTTCTATGGCTATATTGCGGATTAATCTTAGGGATCTGGCTTGGTTAAGCGTAAATTCTGCCAATTCCCTGTAAATTACTGTGGCAGCCTCTGCACTTAAGTCTGGAATTAAACGGGTTTTGACCTTACCTATTTCGGGATAGCGGGCAAAAATGATTAGGCGTTCTGGAAATGCAATCAACTACTATGTCCTCTATCTACACTTTTATTTAGGCTTATATTTGGGCTTTAACCTGTCTTTAAATTACGCACTCTAGGGGAATTTTAGATCAAATGCAAAATTTAGTTTTAATTGGTGGGGGACATAGCCATGCGATCGCCTTAAGGTTACTAGGATTAAATTTGGGATTAGATCCATTATCCCAAGTTAGGATTTTTCTCATTACAGATGTACTTGAAGCTCCCTATTCAGGAATGTTACCTGGGCATATTGCGGGATTTTATAGTCATCGGTCATGTCATATTGATTTATCTAAACTAGCAAAATTTGCCAATACCGATCTCATCCTAGATCGAGCCGTAGGTTTGGATCTCAAAAATCAAGTAGTTACCTGTCAAAACCATACTCAAATTAGGTTTGATTGGCTATCCATAGATATTGGGAGTAAATTTAATAGAGGGGGCTGAATTCACAATGCCAGTTAAACCAGTTCCCCAGTTTTTAGCATATTGGCAAAATTTCTTAGAATCGATCAAAAATTGCTCTAGTTCCCAAAAAATCAAGATTGGCATTGTGGGTGGTGGTACAGGTGGTGTTGAGTTAGCCCTAAATATGCAAGCCCGTTTAGGTATTATCTGCGGATTCTTTTTCAGGCGATCGCTTATTTTGGTATGTGCAGATCAAAAGCTTGATGCTTATCCAGTACAGAGAATTTAGGCTTAAACCGTAAAACTAGCGCACAAACAGAGCATCCATTTGTAAAACCTCATCGGTGAGAGGATCGCTTAACCAGCCCACAGGGCGACTAAATTTAAATCCTTGCTCTGCCATTAAATTCATAATATCGGTAAACAACATTTCACCTTCATACATCTGCTTGAATGATCCCTCCAAAATCACCATATCGACTCTTTTGAGGGTTTCTGTTGCTCCCTTTAAAATATTTCCCTCATAACCTTGGGCATCAATTTTTAGCAAAGTAGGTGCATTAAACTTCACATCTGCCAAGACTTGATCTAGGGTTGTGACCTTAACCGTGATTTTTTGCACTTCCTTAGCATCAGGAAAGGCTTCGGCATGGGCTGCTGAAAGGGGCAAGATTGAACTAGAGTGACTATGGGAGTTGATATTAAACACTACTTCCCCTTCCTCATTACCTAGTGCAACAGCATAGGATTTGATATTACTTAAGGGGGCAATATTCTTTTGCAACTGTTGATTAGTATCGGGTACAGGCTCAAAGGCATATACCTGGACATCTGTGAATAAATTTGCCGAGGCGATCGCAAACTGTCCGACATTAGCCCCAATATCAATTACAGTTTTAGGATTAATTCCTTGCTTTACTAGCCCTGAGATCATTTGGTAGGAAGTAATAGAAAATTTACCCCAAGTCAGCAGTGCTTTGATAGCATCAATGTCGGTTGCTAAAGTTAAGAAAGTATCAATTTTACTACTCATAGGTATTGTCTTCAGGTTATTTCTCATGCGATCGCCCAGTAATAAGTCTGAAGCCATCAATAAACTTCTTGGTTATATCATCGCCTATAGATTTATATAATAAAATCTTTACAGAAAATTTAAAATATAGCCAAACTAATCCTACTGAAAGTGACGATAAACCGTTTTTTTCTCTTGCTTTTATACATTCTTTAACCACGTTCACCGCATTGAAATCATTACTAGACACTCCACCGGATTCCATTACTGAAACCGTAATAGACTCTACAAATACAGGATCACGCTCTTTTAACTCCCTTAGCAATAACTCATAATCTCCAGAAATGCGAAAAGATTCATCAAATTGACCATTTTTCTCAAATAAGCTTCTACGGTGAAATACAGATATATGGGGTAAATTCTCTGCCAATTCTAAAAACCTTTGCCGTGACCACGGTTTGCCAACCTCATCTATTTCCTTACCGTCACTTCTAACAACTTTAAGTTTTCCATAGACCACATTACTACTATCTTCAGTATTGCCCAAGTGAGGAGCTATCAGAGTAAAAGCATTATTACTATAGAAGTAATCATCGGAGCCAAGAAAAATTACCCAGTCTCCTGTAACCTTATTCAAAGCTTTATTCCAGGCATGATATATGCCCTTATCTTTTTGAGATTCCCAATAAGCAAGCTTATCCACATTAAACTTAATAATTTCGACCGTGCCGTCATTAGAGCCGCCGTCCATGACGATTATTTCCTTGTAGGCATAAGTTTGATTATAAAAACTGTCAATACAGCGTTGTATCTGTTCAGCATTATTGTAAACAGCAACTATTACACTAATTACTGGTTCTAATTGGCTCATTTATTTATAGCTAATTCTATTAAATTATGTTTCTCCTATCAGAGGATCCACAGTCTGAATTCTTAATTGAAGTTACCTTCGCCCTCCTTGCTAATGCCAAATAATTTATTTAGCAAGCTAATGATTCATAGACAGATAACGTCTGATTTCCAGCTTTCTCCCAAGTAAACATTCTACCTCTAATATGTCCGCGATCGCTTAAATCCTTTAAAATACTGCGATCAAATAGGGAAGATTCTAAGGTATGTTTAATGCTTTCAATATCCGTAGGGTCAAAATATATGGCAGCATCACCAGCGACTTCTGGCAAAGAGCTGGAGTTAGCACAGATCACAGGACAAGATAAGGACATCGCCTCAAGAATAGGAATCCCAAACCCTTCGTACAGGGATGGATAAACTAGAGCCGTAGCATTAGCGTAATAACTAGCCAAAAGTTGATCGGAACCACTCACTTGTTTAACTAAATTAGAGATTTTTAATTCTGCGATCTCTACTTTTTCTTTTTGAGAGAATGCCCCGCCACCAAAACAAATTAAGTTAAAGTTAGCACAGATTAAACTAGATTTTGAAATAGCTAGAATCAGACTACTAAAATTTTTATACTTAGATCGTGAACCCACATAAAAAATATATGGTTTCTGATTTAAGCAGTTGATTTTATCGAAATTTATACCTGCAAAAGAACTACCATGATAAATAACATCTATCCTGTTGGGATTGATATTAAATATATCTACTAGGTCATTTTTTGTAGAGTTTGATACACAAATAATCCTATCTGCCCGTTCACAAGACTTTCTTTTGGCATAGGAAGTAGGATTGGCGAAATTTCTCATATTTGTAAATTTCTCATGAGTCATATCATGGATAGTGGTTACCACCTTAAAACTAGAACTTACAGCAAAAGGCGAATAGTAAGTTTGATGAACAATAGAGCCCTTACTTTGACCAATAATAAAACCTTGATAAATCTGATTTAGGCATTTAACTAAATAGTGATGTAGAAGAGAAGAAGGAATTTTAATGCCTTTAGAAATTTGATTTAATTCTATTATGTAGTCATTAAAATGTAGCCCCGCTATAATTTCGACATTTTTTTGAGCTTTATATATTTGTTTAATAATTTCTGCAAAATACCTAGAGACACCCCCGTATGACTGAGTAGAGAAAATATCATGAGTATAAAAAATTTTCATAGTTGATCACTTAAGTAATTTTTGCCCAAAATCTCGTTCCTTTTGCCTAACTCGTTTTCTAAATAAAAATCGCTGAATACTATTTCTTAAAATTACAAAGGTTACTAGATATATAAACATTCGAGTTGATGCTCGAACAGGTGCAACGCTTTGAACTGCTGAGAACCAAACCCCAGAGAGCGGAACCAAAAAAAAGATTGGCGAAAATTGGAGCAATTTATCTTGTTTCCGAACTTGATTTGCATTGTATATGATTGTGTCTAAAGTTGCAGAGATAAAACTAGCCATGAGAGCATAGATTGTTGTGCCTAGCCATCCAAACGAAAAAAAAAGTTCAGTGAATACGTCAACATTATAGATATCCGGAATTGAGCGATCGTAATCATTAAACGACCCAGAACCATTTAATGTAGGAGCATTTGGTAGAGGCGATAGCAGCAACAACAGTCTCATAAACGTCACAACAAAACTAACTATTCCTTGCACATCAGTCGGAGGGCCAATCTTATGAGCTAAGGTCATAGCTGGAAGTGGTGAAGTGAAGTCGATAGCAGTAATGGGAGTAAGAATTAAATTAGAGAGCAATTCGGATACAACAGTAAATAATTGGACATCTCCTCCCCGCGTTACTAAAGCTATAGAGTATACAGATAGAGTTAATAAAATAAAGATTCCATGCACATACCACGCTACCTTTTTAGCGCTTACCGAGCATAAAAGTACATAGGGATGGGCAATGTTAACAGCCCCAAATCTCTCGCCCGATACCATCGCATTTAAGGAACCAAGGATTAAAAACCCAAACATCACAAATACATTTAATTTGCCTTTAGATACAGAGAGAGCTAGGCAGGAAGAACCAAGTAATGTAACGATATTAATAAGAGTATATGTCTTACCAACATCATTAACATCATTGCCAAATCCTACAAATCTAGTACCATCAGAGCTAAAAAAATTTTCACCTTTGATCGATACATAAAAAGCCAGAACCATTAAAATCAGAAAAATACCTATGATATTCAACGAGTTACCTGAAAATATCCTGCTCAAACGTTGGTTTTGGGAGCTTTTAACTAGCAGTACTTTCTGAAAAAATTTAAAGTAATCGATCCGAAAAATTAAAAATATTGTTTCAAGTATCTTATTCTTCCCACCTTGCCGATCGCCCTGTAAGTATTCGATACATATCAATTAATTTTTTAGCACCGCGATCGCCTGTAATTTTATAAATTACCAATTTTAATAATACTCTAGTTATTGACCATGCCATTTTGAGTGAATAAGGCGAAAGGTTATTATTTTTAATTGCTCTAGCAAACTCCATTGTGGTTTTGAGCGGATTGGTATCGGAAGTGCCACCATTTTGCATATAGGCAACCGTTAGATCTTCGAGAAATAGAGGATCGCTATGCTTTAAGACTCTAATTAGCAATTCATAATCTCCTGCAATCTTAAAGGATTCATCAAAGTTACCGTATTCTGCAAATAAAGTTCGGCGATGAAACATTCCTGTATGAGGTAAGGTATTGCCTTGCTGTAAAAAGTCCTGACGACACCAGCTATCCCCCAGATTATCAACTTCTTTGCCATCTGATCGAAATACTTTAACTTTTCCATAAACCACTGTTGTGGCTAGCGAACAAGAATTTAGGATTGCAGATACTTGCTCTAAAGTTTGGGGACTAAAAAAGTAATCATCCGAGCCGAGAAAAATAACCCATTCTCCTTTGGAATGAACTAGCCCTTTATTCCACGCATGATAGATGCCGCGATCTTTTTGGGATTCCCAGTAAGTAATTTTATCTTGGTTGTGCTCTATGAGCTGCACAGTTCCATCGGTCGAGCCACCATCTATAATAATTAATTCAGTATGTGAATAAGACTGATTAGTTACGCTATCAATGCAACGCTGCAATAGCTGAACATTATTATAGACAGCAATAATTATAGTAATTAGTAATGGTGTATTTGTCATTTATCTGTCATTTAAAATGTTGTCGGATGATTTTTAATCTCTCTGGGTAAATTCCCCGCCCCTTGGGGCGGCTTTGGATTAAGATTTAAGGATGAGCGAACACGTCCATTAAAACCATAATGTAAGTGTATTGATATATCATCTTGTATTTCCAGCAAAGTATCGTAAAACAGTAAAAGTTATGGGGTGGAGAATTTTGGAGGTGACGGATACTTTGCTACAAGAGTAGGAAAACATGGAAATGAGGGAATGATCGGGAGATATGTAAAAGAATCAGGGGAAAGAATATTTCAAGTTACATAGAGATGAGCAGCTAGCTCTATTTTGATCTAAAAAGGCTGCGCATACCCCGCAGCTTGCTGCGATTGGGATAAGCAGCCCGCCGACCGTAGGTCGGCAATATAATTGGGAATATGAAAGTGCAACGGGCGAGTCATTGCGTGTATCAAATTCGGTATCACATGGTGTTTTG
>VYKS01000107.1_pt1 | contig 52939 bp, 54 predicted proteins | sample 5114511 | NCBI WGS metagenome assembly VYKS01 (sample SAMN12291795, study PRJNA351875) | freshwater metagenome | isolation source: freshwater lake | place: USA: Michigan, Gull Lake | collected 2011-07-05 | reverse complement strand
GGGACGATCGGCTTCGCCTCGCTGCGCGGCGGCAGCATCGTCGGCGACCACAATGTGATGCTCGCGACCGAGGGCGAGCGGATCGAACTGGCGCATTATGCCCAGGACCGCGCAATCTTCGCGCGCGGCGCCGTGCGCGCGGCGCTGTGGCTCGCGGGCCAGCCCGCCGGGCGCTACACGATGGACGCGGTGCTTGGGCTTTAGGTTCGCCGCTACAGCCACCATGCTCGCGCTCGCGGGATGCGACCGCGATGCGACAGAGCGCCGCCACTACGACCATATCGCAACCGACAAAGGGATCATCCTCGTCTCTGCCGTTGAGCGGGTGCGCCACCGGTTCCGCCTGCCGATGGATCATGGCGTGGCGGAGTTCCGGTTGTCGGCGGATTTTCGTGCGCGTGCATTCGACGGCGACGCCCTGGCCATGCGCGACGTGCCGATCGCGCATCGCTGGGATTACGATTCCGCCAATCCCGGCGCCGACGATGACGAGGCATTTCCCCGCTTTGTTGCAGTCGGGACCGCCCTGTATGCACGGGGCTGCCTGCGGATCGACCCGCGTCTGGTCACCGGTTGCCCGGTTGCGGAGCGGGATCCGATCCGGGCGGGCCAGACCGGAAACCGGGCCGAGCTGATCCTGCACAAGGGCACGCGGCTGGTGTTCGGCAGGGGTCTGGACGGACGATCCACACCCTGTGTCGTCGATCTGGGGCAGGCCGCGCAAACCACTCCCGATGTAAGCCAGTATCTCGCCAAAATGGGCGGCCCCCGGTTCATGATCGCCTATTATCCGGGCCGCGCCGCCTATATCGTTGATCGCGCGCGCGCGGGGCGGCCGCTCTATCGCCTCGGCTGTGGAACGGTGAAGGCGATCGGGACGCTCGATGCGATGATCGCGCGCCGAACGCGCGAAGCGGCGCCATGGGGACAGCGCGCGTCGCTGCCCTATGTGCAGGTTCAGGATATCGCCCCCGATGGCGATCTCGACGAACCGGCACTGATCGTCGCCTGGGCCAGTTCCGGCTATGCGCTGCAAGCGAATGTCGTCCTGCGCGCCGGTCATGCGCCCGTCGCCCTGTCCAGATTCGCGGCGGACTCTTCCGACATATACGATCCGCTCGCACCGCCCGCATTCTGGAGGGCCAACCCGGCAAGGGTGCTGATCTCGGTTCGACCGACCGGCGGTGGGGGCGGCGGACCGGATCGCCTGTTGCGGATCGCGCATCTCGATACCGGTAAAGCAACCACATATGCGCTGACCGCGTGGTAGAGGCCGCAGGATGAACAAAGCCCAGATCTTCGCCTTTTTCGAGCGGCTGGCCGCGGGCAACCCGCACCCCGAGACCGAACTCGAATCGGTCAACGATTACACGCTGCTGGTCGCCGTCGTGCTGTCGGCGCAGGCGACCGATGCCGGGGTGAACAAGGCGACCCGCCGCCTGTTCGCGGAAGTCGATACGCCCGAAAAGATGGTCGCGCTGGGCGAAGAGGGGCTCAAGCAGCACATCAAGACGATCGGCCTGTTCAACAGCAAGGCGAAGAACGTCATCGCGCTATCCGAAGCGCTGATTGCACAGCATGGCAGCCAGGTGCCCGAGGATCGCGACGCGCTCGAAAAGCTCCCCGGCGTCGGGCGCAAGACCGCCAATGTCGTGATGAACGTCGCCTTCGGCCACGAAACCTTTGCGGTCGATACGCATCTGTTCCGCGTCGGCAACCGCACCGGCCTTGCGCGCGGCAAGACCCCGCTGGCGGTCGAGAAAAAGCTGGAAAAGGCGGTGCCGCAGCCATTCCGCCTGCACGCGCACCACTGGCTGATCCTGCACGGCCGGTATATCTGCAAGGCACGCACGCCCGAATGCTGGCGCTGCCCGGTAGCCGATCTGTGCGCGTTCAAGCCGAAAACGCCTGCGCCCAAGGGCAAGAAAGAACCCGCTGTTTAACGCTGGCGTCGGTCGCGCGGCTTTGCTAGGCGCTGCATCCCACGCACCCGTAGCTCAGCTGGATAGAGCGCTGCCCTCCGAAGGCAGAGGCCAGGGGTTCGAATCCCTTCGGGTGCGCCATTTCCCTCCATGATCCAGCGTTGTCGGGCGACAACATGCGCGGACGGCACCGACTCGGCGGGGTTGCGCTGAAACGCGGCGCGCCGATTGTTGCGCGCGTCTTGTATGACGATGGATGCTTCGGTAGCGCCGGTCCTGCTGAACCCCGGAGTGCTGACATGCCCAAGGCGCTGAAGATCGCCCCGTCTGACGATGTCGTGACGATGCTGGAGGCAGGCGCTGCGGGCGATCGTGTCGATTATGACGGCGGCAGCCTGACGCTGGCGGATGCGGTCGAGCGCGGGCACAAGGTGGCGCTCCACCCGATCGACAGCGGCGCGCCGGTGCGGAAATTCGGGTTTCCGATCGGGCGGGCGAGCCGGGCGATTGCGGTTGGCGAGCACGCGCATACGCATAACCTGACGACCGCGCTGGCCGGGCAGGGCAGCTATGCGTTCGCGCCCGCGACTGCGGGAGCGGCGCGCGCGGCGGCGCCGGCGACGTTCATGGGCTATCGCCGCGCCGATGGCCGGGTGGGTACGCGCAATGAAATCTGGATCCTGCCCACGGTCGGCTGCGTCGCGCGGACTGCGGAGCGGATCGCGCGGCAGGCGGGGGAGCGGGTCGCCCATCTGGTCGACGGGGTGCATGCCTTTGCGCACCCGCACGGCTGTTCGCAGCTGGGCCATGATCTCGACGGCACGCGCGCGATCCTGGCCAGCCTGGCGTGCCATCCCAATGCCGGCGGCGCGGTCATCATCGGCCTGGGGTGCGAGGAGAACCAGGTCGCCGCGCTGCTGCAGGCGATCCCCGAGGCACGGCGCGCGTCGGTCCGCTTTCTCGTGGCACAGGCCAGCGCCGACGAGGTCGCCGACGGCGTCGCGCTGGTCGAGGAACTGGCGCAGGCGGCGCACGCGCAGCGCAGCCCGGCCGGGCTCGACGCACTGGTGCTGGGCGTGAAGTGCGGCGGATCGGACGGTCTGTCGGGGCTGACCGCGAACCCGCTGGTCGGGCGCATGGCCGATCATGTGACCGGGGCGGGGGGCAGCGCGATCCTGACCGAAATCCCGGAAATCTTCGGGGCCGAGCATCTGTTGATGGAGCGCGCCGCATCGCGCGAGACGTTCGATGCGATCGTCTCGTTGGTGAACGGGTTCAAACAGCATTTCATCGACCATGGCGAACCGGTGTCGGAAAACCCCTCGCCCGGAAATATCGCCGGTGGGATCACCACACTGGAGGAAAAATCGCTCGGCGCGGTGCAAAAGGGCGGGACAAGCGCGGTGGTCGACGTGATCGACTATGGCGCGCGGATCACGCGGCACGGCCTGACGCTACTGGAGGCGCCGGGCAACGACGCCGTATCATCGACCGCGCTGGCGGCGGCGGGGGCGACCGCGATCCTGTTCACCACCGGGCGCGGCACGCCCCTCGGCTTTCCCGTGCCGACGATCAAGATCGCCTCGAACCATGACCTCGCCACCCGCAAGCCCGGCTGGATCGATTTCGATGCCGGCATGGTGCTCGACGCCGGGATGGATGCGGCCGATGCGGCGCTGTTGCAGCGGATCGTCGCCATCGCCTCGGGCGAGGAGACGGCTGCCGAGCGCAATGGCGAGCGCGAGATCGCGATCTGGAAACGGGGGGTAACGCTGTGACCATCCTGTCCCGCGCCACCCTGTCGAGTCTGCCCCCCACGGTCGAGACGCCGGCCGAGCGTCCCGCGCTGCGAACGGGCATCGTCCATTTCGGGCCGGGCGCGTTCCATCGCGCGCATCAGGCCGCTTACATCGATCGCCTGCTGGCCGATGACCCGCGCTGGGGCATTGCCGCGGTCTCGCTGCGGACGCGCGGCACGGTCGACGCACTGGCGGCTCAGGACGGGCTGTACACGCTGGCTATCCGCGATGCGCAGCCGTCGCTGCGCGTGATCGGCGCGCACAGTGCGTTTCTGGGGCCGGAGGATGCGGCGCAGACCGCCGCGCTGCTGGCCGATCCGGCGGTGCAGCTGGTCACGTCAACCGTGACCGAGAAGGGCTATTGCCTCGCACCCGATGGCACGCTCGACCCGTCCCACCCCGATATCGTCCACGATCTGGCGGGGGCGGGGACGCCGCGATCGGTGGTTGGCTGGATCGTGCAGGGGCTGGCGGCGCGGCGAGCAGCGGACGTTGCCCCGTTCACGGTGATGCCCTGCGACAATCTCGCCGACAATGGCCGCAAGCTGCACGCGGCGCTGGTCGCCTATGCGGGGCAGGTCGACGCCGGATTGGCGGAATGGATCGCGGCGGATGTCGCGGTGCCGTGCACCATGGTCGATTCGATCACCCCCGCCAGCGACGCAGGCTTCCTGTCCGACGTGACCGCACAACTGGGCGTCGACGATGCCGCCGCGGTGCAACGTGAGGCTTTCGCGCAATGGGTCGTCGAGGATCTGGGCATCGATTTCGGCCCGGACCTCAAGGCCGCGGGTGTCATCCTCACCAGCGACGTCGCGGCGTGGGAGCGGGCCAAGCTGCGCATTCTCAACGGCGCGCATTCCAGCATCGCCTATCTCGGTCTGTTGCGCAGGGCGGCGTCGGTGGCCGAGGCGATGCGCGACGCTGCGCTGGAGCGCTTTGCCGACACGATGGTGCGTGAAGAGATCCAGCCCTTTGTCGGCACCGTGCCGGGCCTCGACCTCGACCGGTATCGCGCCGATGTGCTGCAGCGCTTCCGCAACCCGGCAATCATCCACCGGCTGGAGCAGATCGCGATCGATGGGTCGCAGAAAATCCCCTACCGCCTCGGCGATTCGCTGGCGGCGAACCGCGCCGCAGGGGTGCTGCCGCAGCATATCGTCACCGCGCTGGCCGGTTGGGTCGTGTTCCTGCACGAACGCGCGCGTTCCGGCACGCCGATCGCCGATCCGCACGCGGCCACGATGGCAGAACTCGCAGCCGAACGTGACGCACCGGCCTTCGCCCACGCGCTGGCGGAGCGAGACATCGGCTTGACCCGAAAGTTGCTGGCGGACCCCGCGCTGATGGCGGCGCTGGACCAGGCAGTGAAGGCTATCGCCGCCCGCGACTGGGCCGCAACCCCGCTGGCGGGCTAGGGCCGCAGCATGCGCTGCGGCCCCGCGCATCCTTATCCCTTGCGGCTGGTCTCGAACAGGAACCAGGCGCGTTCCTCCGCCTGATCGGTCCAGTCGTCGAGAATGCCGCTGGTCGCGTTGTCCTTCGCCTCGTCGACGATGTCCTTCGCCTCGCGCAGCAGCTCGACCAGCTTCAGGTTATCCTCGCGCAGCTCGGCCAGCATCTTGTCGGCGCTGACGAAATCCGCGTCATTGTCCTTGATCGTCTGGCGTCGCGCAATGTCGCCGATCGATCGCAGCGTGGTGTTGCCGGTCTTGCGCACGCGCTCCGCAATCGCATCGGTAGTGGCCAGGATCTGTGCCGCCTGATCGTCGAGCATCAGGTGATAGTCGCGGAAATGCGGCCCCGACACGTGCCAGTGGAAATTCTTGGTCTTCAGGTACAGCGCATAGCTGTCGGCCAGGATGCCGTTCAGCGCGTCTGCAACGCTCTTGGTGTCGTTGCGGTTCAGATCGGTCGGCGTCTTCAGGTCGTTGGCGGTATCGGCCATGTCGGTGTCCCTCATTGGCGGGTTGAATCGGAGATGAAACGACTCTCTGCCATTTGGGGTCCATCCGTGCCGACGCAATTGCCCGATCAGGCTAATTGACAGCTTAAATCAGTCGCAGCGCACCCGCGCCGACGATTGCCCCGGCGAGCAGCGCCAGCACCCCGAAACCGATGCGAAAGCCCCGGATCGGCAATTGCCGCCAGCCGAGTTCCCCCATCAGCGCCGCCGCCAGATGGACGACGAGCACACCGGCAAGCGCCCCGCCAAAGGCAAACCACGGGCTCGGCCCGCGCACCCCCAGCGCCAGCGTGAAGAACTGCGTCGTATCGCCCAGCGCCAGAATGAACACGCCGAGCAATGGGGTCAGGAACGCGCCGAGCCGCCAGCGTTCGAGCCGGTCCGGGGGTTTCAGCCGCCACAACGCCCCCATCGCCGCAAAGATCAGCGCGAGCGCGAGCAGCAGCTGCTTGGCATTGGGGGTGAGCAGGGGGGCGATCAGCAGCGCGCCCGTCGCCGCGATGGCATTCCCCCCGGCATGGGCGATCAACGCGGCAAAGGCGACGGTGAACGGGCGGCCATAGCGGTCGGCCAGAATCGCGACGAGCCAGGGCGATCGGTCCCCGGCCTGGATCAGCAATGCGGCGATGAACGCTGGGACCACCGCCTCCATACGCGCTGGCTCAGCTGGCGAGTCGGATGGCGCAGGCCGCGGCAAAGGCCGCGTCGGTCCGCGAATCGGTCCGGCCACAGGCCACCGCATCGCGCAGCAGGGACAGTCCATCGGCAATCATCGGCCCGCGCTGCCCCGAAGCGAGCGCGGATTCAAGCGCGTGGACGATGCACACCGCCGGGGTCAGGCCATTTGCCATCGCGATTCGGCGAATCGCGTCGAGATCGGCGGCCAGGTCGGATGTGGCAGCACGCGCAGCGCGGGTCGCGATCGAATCGATTCGCTGGTGCAGTTCGCTGGTGAGTACCCAATTCTGACCCGTCGCCATCGCCGCCTCCATCGCTCTCGCTCATCCCATGCCCGCAGCGTGCGACAACATGGTGAACAACTCGCTAAGGGCGGCTACGGGGTGATCCGGGTGGCGGCAAATTGGGGACAGCGCGACGCAGAATCCTCCCTGATGCTTGACATTCCCGGCCACAACCGGCATGCGCCGCCTCCTGACAGCGGTCTGCCAGCGCGGGCCGCTTATTCTTTTTTGATAATTGCAGGACCCGGGCGATGGCCAAGCCGACTACCGTCAAGATCAAGCTCGTCAGCACCGCTGACACCGGCTTTTTCTATGTGACCAAGAAGAACCCGCGCAACCAGACCGAGAAGCTGAGCTTCCGCAAGTACGACCCCGTCGTGCGCAAGCACGTCGAGTTCAAGGAAGCGAAGATCAAGTGATGCTGACGGCGGCCTAGGCCGCCGTGCGTTGCTCCGGGCGCGATCCGGATAAGGGCCGCGGGCGAGATCGCCCAGCGGCCTTTTCGCATGTGCAGGTACGGGTCAGTTTGCCGCCGTCCGGTCCCGATCCTTCGGCCGATCTGGCCGGCTGCGGGAGTGGGGGGCACCCCTCACAATAACCCCTGCACCTCTTCCACAAACCGCATCACCGAAATCGGCTTGGTCACATAGGCATTCGCCCCCGCCGCGCGGATGCGCGCTTCGTCCTCCTGCCCGGCATAGGCGGTCACCGCCATCACCGGGATCGCCTTCAGCGCCGGGTCGCCGCGCATGCGGGCGATGATGTCGATGCCGGAAATGTGCGGGAGCTGGATGTCGGTGATCACCAGATCGGGGGCAAAGCTGCGGGCGGTTGCCACCGCTTCGCGCCCGTCGCGCACCGGCATCGTTTCGAACCCGTGCGCGCGCAGCAGGTCGCAGAAAAGTTTGAGGTTGAGTTCGTTGTCCTCGACAACCAGCACCCTTTTTGCCACGCGATCCCTTCGACGAACGATTGGCCAACGAACGATTGGGCGAAGCTCTAGGCGATGCGCGACGCGGTGACAAATGAGGAGGCGGGGACGCTCGCACTGGGCGCCCTGGCCTGGGCCTTGTCCGATTCGGCGCGCGCGCACCGGCTGCTCGACCTGACCGGCCTCTCGCCGCACGACCTGCGCGCCCGCGCCGCCGATCCGCAGGTGCTAGCCGCCGTGCTCGGCTTTCTTGAGGCGCATGAGCCCGATCTGATCGCCTGTGCCGACGCTACCGGCACCACCCCCGCCGCACTCGTCGCCGCTCGCCATGCGCTGGAGACCCAATGAAGCCGCTCTTGATCTGCGACTGCGACGAAGTGTTGCTGCACATGGTGCGGCATTTCGGCACTTGGCTCGACGAAGCGCATGATATCGAGTTCGACCTGACCAGCCATGACTGGGCGCGCGCGATGAAGCCGCGCGACGGAAGCGCGCTGACGGCTGAGGCGATGTGGGGCTATCTCGACGGGTTCTTCCCGGATCAGATGGGCCGCCAGACGCTGGTCCCGCACGCGCGGGAGGCGCTGGAGGCGCTGTCCGACCAGGCCGACATCGTCATCCTCACCAATTTGCGCGACCATTGCCGCGAACATCGCATCGCCCAGCTCGACACGCATGGCATCGTCCATCGCGTGGAGTGCAATCAGGGCGGGAAGGGCCGCCCGGTCGCGCAACTCGTGGAGGAACATGGCGCCAGCGTCGCGGTGTTCGTCGACGATCTGGCCACGCACCACGAATCGGTCGCGCGCGAAGCCCCGCATGTGTTCCGCCTGCACATGGTGTCCGAACCCTTGCTCGCCCCCAATGTGCCGGTCGCGCCGCACGCGCACGCCCGCATCGACGACTGGCGTGAGGCGCAGCGCTGGATTTCCGCGCGCTTTGCCGATGGCGTGCCTGCCCCGCAATCATAACCCCACGGAGACTTTCAATGACCGACGTCCACGCCCGCCTCGCCGAACTCGGCCTCGAACTGCCTGAGGCTGCTGCGCCGGTGGCCGCCTATGTCCCCACCGTCACCGCTGGCGGGCTGATGCACGTGTCGGGGCAGCTGCCGTTCAAGGACGGCGTGGTGATGACCGGCCGCCTCGGTGAAGACCGCGACCTGGCCTATGGTCAGGAAGCCGCCGAACGCTGCGGCCTGATGGTCGTCGCACAGATCGAAAAGGCGCTGGGCGGCTTCGATCGGGTCGAGCGGATCGTGAAGCTCGGCGTGTTCGTCAACTCCGCCCCCGGCTTCACCGATCAGCCCCAGGTCGCCAATGGCGCGTCGGAACTGATGGAAAAGCTGTTTGGCGAAGCGGGGCGTCATGCTCGCGCGGCGGTTGGCGTCGCGGTGCTGCCGCGCGGTGCCGCGGTCGAAATCGACGCGATTATTGCGGTCAAGTAACGGTCGCACCTGTTACAATTCTGTTGCGCCGCCGCAACAGCGGTGGCGCAACTTGCGCGCTACACCCGAAATGGAATTGTGCGGCGCAACGAATTGCGGCAGCTTTCTTTCGGTGGAAGGCAATAGCCGCGCCGGAACGCAGGTTCCGAGCCAAATGCGGCAGCCCTTTCACTGCAGGTGGGGACCGAAATCGCACCAAGACGAAAGGGATCCCATGCGTTTCACCAAGGCCATCGCCGGCGCGCTGCTGCTCGCCGCCACTGCAACCCCTGCCTTCGCGCAGGACGAAACCGAAGCGCCTGAGGCGTTCACCATCACCGGTGGTGCGACCGTGGTCAGCGACTATCGCTTCCGCGGCTTCAGCCAGACCGGCGAAGAGCCGACGATCCAGGGCACCTTCACCCTCACCCATGAAAGCGGCTTCTATGCCGGCGTCTGGGGTTCGGGCATCAGCTTCAACAACGGCACCGAAATCGACGTCTATGCCGGTTTCGCGAAGGAAGTCGCATCGGGCCTGACCGCCGATGTCGGCATCACCGGCTATTTCTATCCGGGCGCGTCGAACACCAGCGTCTATGAGCCCTATTTCGCGCTGACCGGCACCGTCGGTCCGGCCACCATCAAGGGCGGCGTCGCCTGGGCATGGGGCGGCCAGGATTCGCTCGGCGACGACAGCGCGATCTACGTCTACACCGACGCCGCAGTCGGCATTCCGGAAACCCCGGTGAAGCTCAAGGCGCATCTCGGCTATGCCAAGAGCGACAGCTTCCTCGGCGGCCTCGACGGCGAAGTGCTCGACTATTCGGTCGGCATCGACTTCAGCTGGAAGGCGCTGACGCTCGGCGTGTCCTACGTCAACACCGACGCACCGACGCTCGGCGGCTTCAAGGAAGCGGTCGGCGCGGACGGCGCAGTGCTGTTCTCGCTCGGCGCGGCGTTCTAAGCCAGTCGACGCAACCACAAGCGAAGGGCCGCGGAACACTGGTTCCGCGGCCCTTTTGCTGTGTCGAACGTGGCTGAAGCCAGCCCCTCCCGCGCGGGAGGGGAGGGTGCCCTCAGTTCTGCGGGGTCGGCGACGCGGCCGGGGCGGGGGTGCCGACCTGGGTCTGCGCGTCGCGGCCATCGCCCTGCGGTGCGGCGATGATGTCGCGGGTCGTGCTGCCCTTGTCCACCACGGCGGTGTCGGGGCTGCCCACGCCCGAGCGGATGCCCGGATCGGCGGCGGTGCGACCGCCCGCTGCGTCGAGTGCGGCACGCTCGCTCGCGCTGCGCGGCGCGCTGCCGCCGAACAGGGCGTCCAGCGCCTGCTGCGACGCACCACCGGCATCCTGCGGACGCGGCGCACCCGGCTGCGGCGGGCGCAGCGAGAAGTCGGGCGGGATCACCAGCGGCGCCTGGCGCGCGACGGCAAATTCGTCGGGACGCTTGCGGTCGCCCAACAGGCTGCTGCCGCAGCTGGCGAGCAGGGTCGCCGAACCGCACACGGCGGCAACAAGCACGGACTTACGCATTGGCATTCTCCACAGGGGCGCCGGTGTCATCGGCCTTGGGTTTCTCACGCACGAACAGCGCCCGGATGAGCAGGATCAGGACACCGATGGTAATCGCAGCATCGGCGACGTTAAAGACCAAAAAAGGGCGCCAATCGCCAAAGTGCAGATCGGCATAGTCGACGACATAGCCAAAGCGCACGCGATCGACGATGTTGCCCAGCGCACCGCCCAGCACCAGCGACAGCGCCAGCATGTCGTGGCGGTTCTGCTCCTTGAGCATCCACCAGCCCACGCCGCCGGCGATCGCGGCGGTCAGCGCGACCAGCGCCCAGCGCATCGTGTCGGTCTCCGCGGCCAGCAGGCCCAGCGACACACCGATATTGGCGACGAAGCGCAGGTCGAAAAAGGATACGACCTCGATCGCCTTGCCCGGCGCGTCGATGCCCAGCCCCTCGACCACCCATGCCTTCATCGCCTGATCGGCGACAAAGATCAGCAGGGCGAGGACGAAGCCGATCGTGCGGTTACGGTTCATGGACCCCATGTCTTTTCAGGAAACGACTGAGTCGCAGCGGTGGCACAGCATGCCATCGGCTTCAACCTCCGGTAGCAGACGCCAGCACCGGCCGCACTTCTTGTGGTCGGTGCGCTTGACCGCAACGCCGTCGTCCGACCCGTGATGGACATCGGCGACGATGAACACCTCGGCCAGCTCCGCCGCCGGGCGCAGCAGGTTCGGCACGGTCACCTCGGCCTCCAGGCTGGAGCGAATCACCTTCTCGCGCCGCAGCGGTTCGATCGCCTCGGTCACCGCCTCGCGCTGGCGACGGATATCCTCCCACTCGGTGGTGATCAGATCGTCGCCGGGCAGCGCCGGCAGCTCGGGCCATTCGAGGAAATGGACCGACCCGTCCTCCGACGGATAGCGCGCCTGCCACACTTCCTCGGCGGTGAACGCCAGGATCGGCGCGGCATAGCGGACCAGCGCGTGGAACAGTGTGTCCAGCACCGTGCGATACGCCCGCCGCTTCGGGCTGTCCGCCGCGTCGCAATAGAGGCAATCCTTGCGGATATCGAAGAAGAAGGCCGACAGGTCCTCGTTCATGAAATCCGACAGCGCGCGGGCATAGCGGTTGAACTCGTACGCCTCTGCCGCCGCCTTCAGCTCGACGTCCAGCATGCCGAGCTTGTGGAGCACATACAGCTCCAGCTCGGGCATCTTGTCGACCGCGACCTTCTCGCCATCGCTGAACCCATCGAGCGCGCCGAGCAGATAGCGGAAGGTATTGCGGATCTTGCGATACGCGTCGCCCGTGCCCGCCAGCACCTCCTTGCCGATGCGCACATCCTCGAAATAATCGGTCTGCGCGACCCACAGGCGCAGGATGTCCGCGCCGCTCTCGCCGATGATCTTGAGCGGATCGACGACATTGCCGAGCGACTTGGACATCTTGCGCCCCTGTCCGTCGAGCGCGAAGCCATGCGTCAGCACCGCGTCATAGGGCGCGCGCCCGCGCGTCCCGGCGCTTTCCAGCAGCGACGACTGGAACCAGCCGCGATGCTGGTCCGACCCTTCGAGATACAGGTTGGCGCGCACGCCCGCGCCATAGCGCGCCTCGATCACGAAGCTGTGCGTGGAACCCGAATCGAACCACACGTCGAGAATGTCGTTGACCACCTCATAATCGGTGAGGTTGTAATCCGGCCCCAGCAGCGCCTGATGATCCGCCCCGAACCACGCATCGGCACCGCCCGCGCGGAAGGCGTCGAGGATGCGCGCATTGACCGCCTCGTCGCGCAGATAGTCGCCGCTCTGGCGATGGACATAAAGCGGGATCGGCACGCCCCACGCGCGCTGGCGCGAAATCACCCAGTCCGGCCGCCCCTCGACCATCGCATGGATGCGGTTGCGGCTCTTCTCCGGCACCCAGCGGGTGCGCTCGATCGCGTCGAGCGCCAGGCCGCGCAGGGTGGGCGCGTTGCCGCCGCCCACCGGCAGCATCGCCTTGCCAAACGAAACCATCGTCGGATCAACATCCGGACCGGTCGGGCGGTCCATCGGAATGAACCACTGCGGCGTGCAGCGGAAGATGATCTTCGCCTTGGACCGCCAGCTGTGCGGATAGCTGTGCGCGAAGTCGTCCGACGCGGCGAGCAGCGCCCCGGCGGCGCGCAGGTCGCTGCAGATCGGTCCGTCGGCGGCAACGAACTTCTTGTTGATCACCGATCCCTGACCGCCCAGCCACAGCCAGTCGGCGCGGTACATCCCCGCATCGTCGACCGCGAAGACGGGATCGATGCCATGCGCCTTGCATAGCAGGAAATCGTCCTCGCCATGATCGGGGGCCATATGGACGAAGCCAGTACCGGCGTCGTCGGTCACAAACTCGCCAGCGAGTAGCGGGCGCGGCTTGGCGAAGAAGCCGCCAAGATGGTGCATAGGATGGCGGACAACAACGCCTGCGAGATTATCACTCGCCAAGCCGATCCATTCAGTGAGCGCTACGCCGGTCCGCTTGGAAAAGCTCTCCGTGAGCGCATCGGCGAGCAAGTAGAAATGTCCGTCGTCGCCTTTCCAGATCGAATAAGCGACGCTGGGTCCATAAGCGACGGCCTGGTTTACCGGGATCGTCCACGGCGTGGTCGTCCAGATCGGGATGCGTGCGCCTACCGAACCCGGGAAGTGCGGGAACTCTACAATCTCGAACGCGACGTCGATCTGCGTCGACACCACATCCTCATATTCGACCTCGGCCTCGGCCAGCGCGGTCTTTTCGACCGGCGACCACATCACCGGCTTGGCCCCGCGATAGAGCTGGCCGCTTTCCGCGAACTTCAGCAATTCGCCCGCGATCGTCGCCTCGGCGTCGAACTTCATGGTGAGATAGGGATCGTCCCAATCGCCCATCACGCCCAGCCGCTCGAACTGCCCGCGCTGCACCGCGACCCATTTCTCGGCATAGGCGCGGCATTCGGCGCGGAATTCCGCCGCCGGCACCTCGTCCTTGTTCAGCTTCTTGGCGCGATAGGCTTCCTCGATCTTCCATTCGATCGGCAGGCCGTGACAGTCCCAGCCGGGGACATAGGGCGCGTCCTTGCCCATCAGCGACTGGCTGCGAACGATGATGTCCTTCAGTATCTTGTTCATCGCATGGCCCATGTGAATGTCGCCATTCGCATAGGGCGGACCATCATGCAGGATGAACCGCTCACGCCCCGCGCGCTGCTCGCGCAGCCGGTCGTAAAGGCCAAGCTTGGCCCAGCGCGCCAGGATCTCCGGCTCCTTGGCGGCAAGGCCGGCCTTCATCGGAAAGTCGGTCTTCGGCAGGAAGACGGTGTCGCGCCAGTCGCGCTGCGTGTCGTTGGTGTCGGTCATTTGCGGCGGGGATTAGCTTGTGCGGGGCGCGGGGGGAAGAAGAAGGTTTTTAGGGGCGCACAAAGGCACGAAGCCACAAAGGAAGGCAGAAGAAGAGGGTGGTTCACGCAGAGACGCGGAGAACGCAGAGATTCCGGCCCTCGCCGCGCCAGCGGCCCCCGCAGTGCCGCTCCGCGTGCTGCACCGTCAATCGCGTTCTAGCGCGACGCGCAAAGCAACGTGTCTCGGCGTTCTCTGCGTTCTCTGCGCCTCTGCGTGAACACACTCACTCTTCTTCTTCGTGACTTCGCGCCTTTGTGCGCGATCAATACGCCAGCGCCGCCTTTGCATCCTCGCAATCGCGCGCAATTTGCGCTTTCAGCGCGTTGAGATCGTCATATTTCGCCTCGTCGCGCAGAAAATCGATCAGCTGCACCTCGACCATCTGGCCATAGAGATCGCCCGAAAAATCGAAGAAATAGGGTTCGAGCAGTTCCTCGGGCGGTTCGATCGTGGGCCGGATGCCGAGATTCGCGACGCCATCGACCACGCGTCCGTCCGCCAGCCGCCCGCGCACGGCATAAATCCCGTAGCGCGGACGCAAATAGCTGCCGAGCCGGATATTGGCGGTCGGATAGCCCAATTCGCGCCCCAGCTTCGCGCCGCCCTCGACCACGCCTTGAATCGCGAAAGGGCGCGTCAGCAGGGCGGCGGCCTCACGCGGCTGGCCGTGGCGCAGCGCGTCGCGGATGCGGCTGGATGAGACGACCTCGCCCTCCGCGGCGACTGGTGCCACCGTGTCCACGCTGAACCCCAGCGCCGCGCCGAGCTCGCCCAGCACCGCGACATTGCCGTCGCGCCCCTTGCCAAAGGTGAAGTCGGCCCCGGTCACGACGCCCCCCGCGCCGATCAGTTCGACCAGCCGCTGCTGCGCAAACTCACGCGCCGACAGGCTGGCGAGGGCTGCGTCGAACCCGAACACCAGCATCGCGTCGGCGCCCGCTGCGTCAAACAACCGCGCGCGCTGGTCCAGCGTGGTCAGGCGAAACGGCGGGGTGTCGGGCCGGAAATGCCGCACCGGATGCGGATCGAACGTCGCGACGATGACCGGCCGCCCTTCATCGCGCGCACGCGCCACGGCGCGGCCTACCACCGCCTGGTGGCCGCGGTGAAAGCCATCGAAATTCCCCAGCGCAACGATCCCGCCGCGCAGATGCCCGGGGACCGAAGCCGCTCCGTCCAGCCGCTCCATCGGCGCGGCTATAGAGGCAGCTTTCGGCGCTGCCAACTCAGCGCGCAGGCACCATCCCCGCGCGCAGGACGCGCAGCACATTACCGCCCATCACCTTGCCGATCTCCTCCGGCGTAAACCCGCGATCGACCAAAGCCTGCGTCACATAGACCAGCTGCGCCGTATCGAACCCGGTCGTGACCGCGCCGTCGAAATCGGACCCCAGCCCGACATGGTCGATCCCCACCAGATCGCGGACATGCGCGATCGCGGCCGCGACCTTTTCCGGCTCGGTCCCGCAAATCGCCGCGTCCCAGTAACCGATGCCGACCACGCCGCCGGTTTTTGCCACGCCGCGAATCTCGGCGTCGCTCAGGTTGCGGTTGACCTTGCACACTGCCTGCACCCCGCCATGGCTCGACACCACCGGGCGCTTGGCCATCTTGAGCACTTCGGCAACGGTCGCATGGCTCGAATGCGCGATGTCGACGATCATGCCGAGCTGTTCCATCCGCCGCACCGTCTGGCGGCCGAGCGGGGTCAGCCCGCCCTTTTGCTCGCCATGCATCGACCCGGCGATCTCATTGTCGAAGAAATGGACGAGGCCGGCCATGCGGAACCCGGCATTGTAGAGCCGATCGAGATTCTCGATCTTGCCCTCCATGTTCTGCAGCCCCTCGATCGACAGCAGCCCGCCGACCGCCTTCTGCCCCGCCGCGCGCGCCGCCAACAGCGCGTCGAGCTCGCCGGGTGATCGGATCACGTGCAGCCGCCCCTCCGACCGCGCCGCCGCCCGCTCCAGCTTCCGCGCGTGGAACAGCGAGCGTTCGAGCAGCGAGGTCCAGGTGCGCGGCGGCTGCAACTGCGCCACCGCCAGCATGGTGATATTGTCGGTCTCGGCGTTGTTGGCGTCGTAATTCTGCCCCTTCGGCGTCTTGGTCACCGAGGAGAAGATCTGCAGCGCGACATTCCCCTCGATCAGCCGGGGCAGGTCGACATGACCGCGCGATGCGCGCTCCAGCACGTCGCGTTTCCACAGCAACGTGTCCTCATGCATGTCCGCGATCTGAAGACCTGCGTGCAGTTTGCGGGTGGAATCGGACACGGTCGGCAACTTGGTCGCGACGACTTGATTCATCCCCTTTTCGACATAGCCGGGGGCAAAGGCGAAAAAGGCGAACAACGCCACCGCGATCAGGGCGCAAAAGCCCCATAGCCATTTTTTCACGACACCCTCTCCATCCGTTGTACCGGATGTTGCGGCAAGGGCGACCCCGGCACAAGGCCGGGGGTGACGATCACGGAAGGCGCTCCAGCGTCACGAAACTATAGGCAGGCCGCTCGCCCTCGGCCGGGTGATCCTCGCGCGCAACCTCGCGCCACTCCGCCCCGAACGCCGGCACCACCGCATCGCCCTGCGGCGACGCATGCACCTCGGTCAGCTCGATCCGATCGGCAAGTGACAGAAACAGCGCGAAAATCTCGGCCCCTCCGATCACCGCGACGTCGCCATCACCCGCGACCTCCAGCGCTTCCGCGACCGAATGCACCACCTCCGCCCCCTCCGCGCGCCAGGCTGGATCGCGGGTCAGCACGATATGACGACGGCCGGGCAGGGGGCTCGGAAAACCCTCGAACGTCTTGCGCCCCATCACCATCGGCTTGCCCATGGTCTGCGCCTTGAACCGCTTGAGGTCCGCCGGCAGCCGCCAGGGCAGGTCGCCATCGACCCCGATGACCCCATTGTCGGCGCGGGCAAGGTGAAACGTGATCAAACCGCCACCGCGCCCTTGATGTGCGGCTGCGCGACATAATCGTGCAGCACGAAATCTTCGAACTCATAGGCGTCGATCGACGGCGGGCGGCGCAGAATCTCCAGGCGCGGCGGCGGCCCCGGGGTGCGCGTCAGCTGCAACTCGGCCTGTTCGACATGGTTGGAGTAGAGGTGGCAATCGCCCCCGGTCCAGATGAACTCGCCCACCTCAAGATCGCATTGCTGCGCCAGCATATGGGTCAGCAGCGCATAGCTCGCGATGTTGAACGGCACGCCCAGAAAGATGTCGGCGCTGCGCTGATACAGCTGCAGCGACAGCTTGCCGTTCGCGACATGGCACTGAAACAGGCAGTGGCACGGGGCGAGCGCCATCGCGTGCAATTCGCCGGGATTCCAGGCGGATACGACCATCCGCCGCGATGCCGGGCTGGTCTTCAGCGTCTCGATCAGCTCCTTGATCTGGTCGATATGGCGGCCATCCGGCGCCTCCCAGTCGCGCCATTGCTTGCCATAAACAGGGCCGAGATCGCCCGACTCGTCCGCCCATTCGTCCCAGATGCTGACCCGGCGGTCCTGCAGCCACTTCACATTGGTGTCGCCGCGCAGGAACCACAGCAATTCGATGAAGATTGACCGAATGTGCAGCTTCTTGGTGGTCAGCAGCGGAAAGCCTTCGCTGAGATCAAAGCGCATCTGGTGCCCGAACACGCTGCGCGTGCCGACACCGGTCCGGTCATTCTGCACCGCGCCATGGCGCAGCGCGCGTTCCATCAGGTCGAGATATTGCCGCATCGCTCGAGCCTAGCCGAGGGCTGCAGAGCCGCCAAGCGCGGTCGCTCCATTTTGGTGTGAAGTTCCACCATCCCGGACCCGGTTGCGCTCGACCCGGCAGCGCCGCCGCGCGACGCTCGGCCCATGGCTGGCGCGTCGTCCGCAATCTCCCCGGAAGCTCCCCCCGACGCGCTGGCCAGCCGGCTAGCGGCGGAGATCGCGGGCGAGCGCCGCGAGGTCGCGGCCTTCGCCTATTGCGATACGCGCGGGACACCGCTCGGCATGCTGCGCATCGCCTCATCCGCCAGCGACTGGGTCGATCTGCCGCTGCGGCGGATCGTGGCTGACGCAGTGCTGCTCGATGCCGCTCGCGTGGTAATGGCGCACAACCATCCAGCGGGCGAAGCCTGGCCCAGCCGCGCGGACCGGGACGTCACCGCACGCCTCGCGCGCGCACTCGCTGCGGTCGATACCCGGCTGATCGACCATGTCGTGGTCGGGCGCGACGGTGCGACTTGGAGCTTTCGCGCGGCGGGGCTGCTCTAGCGCGCCGGCGGCGGGGTGCGGCTCAGGATGCTTCCACGGCGCGCGATCCTCCTCTATCCCGCCCGGATGCAGCGCTTTACCCGCACCATCACCGCCGCGCCGGAGGACATTGACGAGCTCGGCCATGTCAACAACGCGGTCTGGGTCCGCTGGATTCAGGATGTCGCGGTCGCGCACTGGGCCGCCGTCGCCCCGCCTGAGCATCGCGATGCCTATGTCTGGGTCGTGACGCGGCACGAGATCGACTATCGCGGCAACGTCAGCGCGGGTGAGACGGTCACGGCCGAAACCTGGGTGCCCGATCCGCCCAAGGGCGCGCGCTTCGACCGGCATATGCGCTTCACCGACGCCGAAGGGCGGGTGAAGGTCGAGGCGGTGTCGACCTGGGCGATGATCGACCGCGCCACCGGACGACTCGTGCGGGTGCGGCCTGAAATCGCCGCACCCTTTATGGCCAACCCCTAGCCGGAATTGCGCAGCGCGGTGGCGATCGCGTTGATCGACAACAGGATGCCCTGTTCGATCTTCGGATCGGTCTCACCCGCGCGGTGCCGCTTGAGCAGCTCGACCTGAAGCAGGTTGAGCGGTTCGATATAGGGCAGGCGCAGCTTGATCGAGGTTTCGAGCGCCGGATGCTTTTCCAGCAGCCGGGTCTGGCGCGTCACTTCGAGCAGTTGATCGTGGGTGCGCTGCCAATCCGCGCGGATGCGACCGAAAATGCCGTCGGCGAGCGCGCGGTCCTCGACCAATGCCGCGTAGCGCTCGGCGATGCCCATGTCGGACTTGGCCAGCACCATCTCCATGTTCGCCAGCGTCGAGGCGAAGAGCGGCCAGCCCGCCGCCATTTCGCGCAGCAAGCCGCGATCGGGGAAGGCCGCCAGCGCCTGCCCGACGCCATACCAGCCGGGCAGCATGACGCGCGCCTGCGCCCAGCTGAACACCCAGGGAATCGCGCGCAGATCCTCGATCGCGTCGCTCTTCTTGCGGCTCGCGGGACGGCTGCCGATCTTGAGGCCCGCAATCTCTGCGATCGGGGTCAGCTGGCGGAAGAAGGTGGTGAAGCCGTCGGTACCATAGACCAGGTCGCGATACGCCTTGAACGCCGTGCCGGAGAGCTGCTCCATCGCGCCTTCGAACCGGGCGGCATCGGCCTCCGACAGACGCTGCGGCTCCAGGCTGGCGAGCAGTGTCGCCGACGCCATTGCCTCGAGGTTGGTCTGCGCGCTTTCGCGGGTGCCGTACTTCGCCGCGATCACCTCGCCCTGTTCGGTGATGCGGATGCGGCCCTGCACCGTGCCGGGGGGCTGTGCCTGGATCGCCGCGAAGGACGATCCGCCGCCGCGCCCGACCGCGCCCCCGCGGCCGTGGAACAGCTGCATGCCGATCCCCGCTTCCTCGAACACCGGGCGCAGCGCGGTCGATCCCTTGCTGAGCCCCCAGGTCGAGGTGAGATAGCCGCCGTCCTTGTTCGAATCCGAATAGCCGATCATCACTTCCTGATGCCCGCGCTTGGTGGCGATCGCCGCGACCTCGGGCAGTGCGAACCATGCGCGCATGATGTCGGGGCCGGCGTCAAGATCGCCGATCGTCTCGAACAGCGGCACCGCCATGATGTGCGCCTGCGCCGGCTCGCCGGGGATGTAGAGGCCGGCTTCCTTGAGCAGGACATGGACTTCGAGCAGGTCGGACACCGACTGCGCCATCGACACGATATACTGGCTGATCGCCGCGCGACCGTAGCGGGCGTGGACCTCAGCAGCGGCGTGGACGATGGCGAGTTCCGACGCGGTCTCGTCCGAATAATCGGCATAGCGGCTGGTGAGCGGACGCGGGCTGGCCAGCTCGCGGCGCAGCAGTGCGATGCGCGCATCTTCGTCGAGCGCGGTATAGTCGGCCTCAACCCCGGCGACCTTGAGCAGCTCGGCAACCACGCGCTCATGCACCGCGCTGTTCTGGCGCATGTCGAGCGTGGCGAGGTGGAAGCCGAAGATATCGACCGCGCGGATCAGGCGGCCGAGCGACCCGCTCGACGCCAGCGTCTCGCCGCCTTGCGCGGCCAGCCCCTTGGCGATGGCCGACAGGTCGGCGCGGAATGCCGCCGGATCGGGGTAACGCTCGCCCTTCAGCGCGCCGGGACGCGACGGCGCCTTGCCGGTCAGGTCGCGATAGGTCGCGGCGAGGCGGGCATAGATGCCGGAGATCGCGCGACGATAGGGTTCGTCGCTACGGCTCGCGGCATCGTCGCCGCTGGCATCGGCGAGCGCCTGCACGCTCGCGTCGATCTGTGCATGGTGCGACGAGATCGAGATTTCAGCCCCCAGCGCGTGGACCGCGTCGAGATAATAGGTCAGCACCGTCTCGGCCGAGCGCGCCATGGTCAGGCGCATCGACTCCGCAGTGACGAACGGATTGCCGTCGCGGTCGCCGCCGATCCAGTTGCCGGGGCGCAGGAATGCCGGGACGCGGCTGCCCAATGCGCGATCCCAGCGGGCGTACAGCGCGGGCAGCGTGGGCAGGAAGATGTCGCGCAGGTACGAGAGCGCATTCTCGATCTCGTCGGCCACGTAAAGCCGCTCGAATCGCAGTACGCGGGTCTGCCACAGCAGCGCGACCTGGCGCACGATCGCCTCATCGACCAGATCGCCGTCCTGCGTTTCGGTGATGCCCTGATCCTTCTTCCGCATCAGTTCGGCGATGCGGTTGCGGTGGTCGAGCATCGACTTGCGCCGCACCTCCGTCGGGTGCGCGGTCAGCACCGGGGCGACCAGCGCATGGCCAAGCAATTCGGCGATCCGATCCCGCCCGATGCCATGTTCCTTGAGCTTGGCGACGGCATGCTCGACATCCGCGCCCGGTTCCGCCGCAATGCCCTGACGATCCTCGGCCAGATTGGCGAGCATTGAGAACAGCATGAAGCTGCGCACGAAATCGAGCGTCTCGTCGAGGCTGAGGCTGTCGAGACCGGGATCGATCGAGTCTGCCCCGGCAATGCCGCGATGCCGGTCGACCGATGCCGACCGGATATACTCGATCCGCCGGAACAGCGCCTCGCCGCCATAGGCGCGGATCACGTCGCCAAGGACGCGGCCCAGGAAACGAACATCGGGATTATTGGTGATCGGAGGTGCGCTAGCCATGCCGCGCGTGCTGCACTGCAAGATGGATCGCGTCAACGAGTCCGTAACGTCAGTTACCATTCGGGCGGACATGCGAATTTGCTGGCGATGACAGCGTTGGCGGGCATCGACAAGCTCGCCCCGCCCTCCTATCGCCGCGCTCAACCAAGGCAGAACAGGATCCGCCAGCCCCATGCAGACCGCCAGCCACGTCCTCGACCGCGTGCTCGTCCTCGAAATGGTCCGCGTGACCGAAGCTGCCGCCATCGCCGCATCGACGCTGACCGGGCGCGGCGATGAAAAGGCCGCCGACGCCGCCGCCGTGGAGGCGATGCGCGCCTCGCTCAACGAGCTGTACATGGACGGCACCGTGGTGATCGGCGAGGGCGAGCGCGACGAGGCACCGATGCTGTATATCGGTGAGAAGGTCGGATCGGCGCCGGGCAAGGGGCCCAAGATCGACATCGCGCTCGATCCGCTGGAGGGTACCACGATCTGTGCCAAGGCCGGTCCCAACAGCCTTGCCGTGCTTGCGATTGCCGAGGAAGGCAATCTGCTCAACGCCCCCGACGTCTATATGGACAAGATCGCGGTCGGCCCGGGCTTCCCGCCCAATGTCATCGATCTCGACAAGTCGGTGACCGACAATATCTGCGCGATCGCCGCGGCAAAGGGCGTGGAGCCGCGCGAGATCATCGCCTGCGTGCTCGATCGCCCGCGCCATGAAAAGCTGATCGCGGAACTGCGTTCGCTTGGCTGTGGCGTGGTGCTGATCGGCGATGGCGACGTTGCCGGGGTTATCGCGACCACCGATCCCGACACCACGATCGACGTCTATATGGGTCAGGGCGGCGCGCCCGAGGGCGTGCTGGCGTGCGCGGCGCTGCGTTGCGTCGGCGGCCAGTTCAAGGGCCGCCTGCTGTTCCGCAACGATGACGAGCGTGCCCGCGCCCGCAAATGGGGCATCACCGACCTCGACAAGCAATATGACCTGTCGGAGCTGGCCAAGGGCGACTGCATCTTCGCCGCGACTGGCGTGACCGACGGATCGCTGCTTGCCGGCGTCAAGCGCAAGAAGGGCAAGATGACGACCGAGAGCGTCGTGATGCGCGCCAGCAGTGGCACGGTGCGCTGGGTCAAGGGCGAGCATCGCATCGATTGATGGGCGTCGCGCTCCTCGACGCCTCCCTACTGGTCGCGCTGATCGGCGCGTATCTCTGGTATATTCGCGGCGACCGCAGCGGACGGGCGCCCGCTGACCGGATCGCCAGCTACCGCCGCTGGATGCGCCGCGCGCCGCTGGCATTCGGGGCGAGCGCACTGGTCGCGCTGCTGGTCGCGGGACGCTGGGAGACGATCGCGGTGCTGCCGACCGAGTTCGCGCCGCTGGTTCCCGTCGCCCGCCACCTTGCCGGATTTGGCGGCAATGTCCTTCAGCTCAAGATCGCGGTGCTCGCCGGATTTGCGGGCGGGGCAGTGATTGGGCTGGGCATCGCCTGGTGGCGCGCGCATCGCGGTCAGCGACAGCTGATGTCAGGCAAGTTTGCCGCCCTGCTTCCGCGCACGCCCGGGGAGACCGGCTGGACCGCGGCGCTCGGTATCACTGCCGGGGTCGTGGAGGAGCTGTTCTTCCGCCTCGCGCTCCCGCTGTTTGCAGCGAGCGTCACCGGGAGTGCCCTGCTCGGCATGGCGCTCGCCACCGCGTTGTTCGCCTATGCCCACCGCTATCAGGGCTGGGCGGGGGTTGCCGCATCGGCATTGGTCGGCGTGACCGTCGCGATCCTCTACCTCGCCACCGGCCAGCTCTGGTTCGCGATGCTGGTCCACGCGATGCTCAACCTCAACGCGCTGGTCCTGCGACCCCTGCTGGTGCCCGTCAGTTCTTCAGCCGCCAGCCGCTCTTGAAGATCCAGCCGATCACGGCGAGGCAGGCGACGAGGAATGCAGCCGTGAAGCCCAGGCTCACGCCGATTGCGACATCGCCCTTGTCGAAGAACGCCCAGCGGAAGCCGCTGACCAGATAGACTACCGGATTGGCCAGGCTGATCGTGCGCCATGGTTCGGGCAGCATGTTGATCGTGTAGAAGGCGCCGCCCAGAAAGGTGAGGGGGGTGACGATCAGCGCCGGGACGAACGACAATTGTTCGAACCCCTTGGCCCAGATGCCGATGATGAAGCCGAGCATCGAAAAGGTGACTGCGGTCAGCACCAGCATCGCCAGCATCATGAACGGATGCGCGATCGGCACATCGACGAATGCCATCGCGGTGAACAGGATGATCAGCCCGATCGCGATCGACTTGGTCGCCGCCGCGCCGACATAGCCGATCACCATCTCCCAAGCCGTCACCGGCGCGGACAGGAGCTCGTAGACCGTCCCGGTGAACTTCGGGAAGTAGATGCCGATCGACGCGTTCGAGATCGACAGCTGCAACAGGTTCATCATGATCAGGCCCGGCACGATGAAGCTGCCGTACGAGACCCCGTCCAGCTCCTGCATGCGAGACCCGATCGCGCCGCCGAACACGACGAAATAGAGCGCGGTGGTAATGACTGGCGTAACCAGGCTCTGCCACAGAGTGCGGAGCGCGCGCGCCATTTCGAAGCGATAGATCGCCCAGACGCCGTGATGGTTGAATCCCTTCACGCCGCTTCCTCCCGCTTGGCCGCCACCAGGTCGACGAAAATATCCTCGAGGCTCGACTTGGACGTGTCGAGATCCTTGAATGCGATGCCTAGCTCGCCAAGCTTGCGCAGCAGCGACGGGATGCCGGTCCGCTCCGCCTGTGCGTCGAAGGTATAGCGCAGCCGCGTTCCCTCGTCTGTCAGCGTCAGCTGCCACTCGGCGAGTTCGGGCGGGATCACGGTCATCGGATCGACCAGCGACAGGTCGAGTTCGCGCTTGCCGAGCTTCTTCATCAGCACGGCCTTGTCCTCGACCAGCAGCAATTCGCCGCGGTTGATCACGCCCACCCGGTCGGCCATTTCCTCGGCCTCCTCGATATAATGGGTGGTCAGGATAATCGTGACGCCGCGCTCGCGCAGGCGGTGGACCAGCTTCCACATGTCGCGGCGCAGCTCGACATCGACGCCGGCGGTGGGTTCGTCGAGGAACAGCACGTCGGGCTCGTGCGCCAGCGCCTTGGCGATCAGCACGCGGCGCTTCATTCCGCCCGACAGTTCCATGATCTTGGAATTGCGCTTGTCCCATAGCGACAGGTCTTTCAGCACCTGTTCGATATGCGCGTCATTGGCGGGGCGGCCGAACAGGCGGCGGCTGTAGCGCGTGGTCGCCAGCACGGTTTCGAACATGTCGACCGACAATTCCTGCGGCACCAGCCCGATCATCATGCGCGCGGCGCGGGCGTCGGCGATCGCGTCATGCCCGCCGACGGTGATCGTGCCGGACGAGGGCGTGACGATGCCGCAGATGATGCTGATCAGCGTCGTCTTGCCCGCGCCATTGGGGCCGAGCAGCGCGAAAATCTCGCCCTTGTTAATGTCGAGGTCGACCGCACCGAGCGCCCGATGCCCGGAGGCATAGGTCTTGCTGACGGCCCGAACGGAAAGAATGGGTTGCATGCATGGCCCCCTGCATGTGGAGGCCGCCATCTAGGGACGGGACAAAGCCCGAACAAGGCCGGAGCGCTATTTCCCTCTGCGTCGAGCGGTTTGGACAGCTTCCCTCAGAACCTCGTACGGCACCATGCCGGAGATGACCTGTTCCCCGATTACCCAGCTGGGCGTGCCCGTTACGCCAAGCTTGCTGGCGACGTCGAGGTTGCGGGCAACCTCGGCCTCGACCGGCGCGCTGCCGATCGCCTGCCGCGCCCGCGCCACGTCCAGCCCAGCCGATGCGGCGGCGGCGTCGATCGACGCCTGGCTCAGCTGGCCACCCGAATAGAGCGCCATGTGGAACGGCTTGAACTTGCCCTGCTCGGCGGCGGCAAGGCCCCAGCGCGCGGCGACGCGGCTACCCTCGCTCAGCACGGGCAACTCGCGATAGACGATGCGCACCTTCGGATCCTCGGCCACCAGCTGCGCGATCATCGGCAGGCTGGCGCGACAATAGCCGCAGGCATAGTCCATCCACACCGACACGGTGACGTCACCCGACGGGTTGCCCTCCCACGCCCCGGCATAAGGGTCGAAGATCGCGGCGCGGTTGGCGGCGACTGCCTTGCCGCTTTCGCGCTCCTGCAGCCGCTTCATCGCCTCGGGCAGGATTTCGGGATTCTCGAGGACGTAATCGCGCACGACGAGCCCGATCGCCTTGTCGTCGCGCGCTGCCTGGTCAGGGACCAGTGCTTGGACGCCGACCACCACAAGGCCGCCGATCACGCCGGACAGCACCAGGGTGCCGGCCAGCGCCAGCGGGCTCTTCGCCACTTTTTCGATCACTTGCGCTTCCTGTCCTGCATCATCGCCTGGCCCGCCATGACGATATCCTGCGCGCGAATCCAGTCGGGCGTACCCTGCGGCAGTCCGGCCATCGCGGCCTGCGCGCTGGGGATGGCGCGGCCGATATCGCCGATCATGCTGGCGCGTTCGGCGGTGGCGAGCGCGGCACGGGCGCTGTCGCCCTTGCGCTCGTACAACATGCCGAGCTGGTACCAGGCGAAAGGGTTTTCGGAGTCGCGCACCACCGACTGGCGCAGCACCGTTTCCGCTTCCGCCAGGTGCGACGGATCTTCGGTCGCGAGCAGCGCATGGCCGAAGGTGGTGGCGATCAGCGGCTGAAAATTGGTTTTCGTCGTCGCAGCGCGCAGCGGGGCGAGTGCATCGCGCGGCTTGCCGGATTCGAGCAGGATCTGCCCCTCCAGCTCCAGGAAATAGGGGTTGTCCGGCTCCGTGCGCACAAGCGCCGCCGCTTCGCCCGCCGCTTCCTTGGGATAGCCGCCGAGGTGATAGGCATAGGCGCGGGCGTAGCGCGCCGGAATGCTCGTATCGGTTGCCGGGTAACGGCGCAGCGTATCCTTGGGCTCGGTCACATAGCCGCGCAGCTTGGCCTGGACGCGCTTGAACCGCGCTTCGATCTGCGGGTCGTTCGGCTTGTTCCAGGCAGGGTCGGCCTGAAGATCGGCGGTCAGCGTCGCGATGCGGTCGCCCGACATCGGGTGGCTCATGACATAGCTGGTGTCGCTGCCGCGCTTGAGGCCCCAGCGATATTCCTGCTGCTGCAGCTTCTTGAAGAAATCCAGCATGCCGCGGCCGCTGATGCCAGCGCCCGACAGGAACTTGGCACCGGCGGCGTCGGTCGTCGCTTCCTGCGCGCGGCTGAACGACAGATAGTTGCCCAGCGCGGCGCGCTGGCCCAGCTGCATCAGGCCCATGCCGGCGTCGGCAGAGCCCGCCGCCATCGCCGCCGCGCCGAGCAGCAGGCTGAGGATCGTGATCCCGGTCGCTCCCTTGCCCATGCGGTCGCCCAGCGGCACGTGCCCGCCGGTGATGTGCCCGATTTCGTGCGCGATCACGCCCTGCACCTCATTGGCGCTGGAGGCGGCGTCGATCAGGCCGGAATGGATATAGACGGTCTGCCCGCCCGCGACGAAGGCATTGATCGACTGATCGTTGATCAGGACGATGCGGACATTGGCGGGCGACAGGTTCGCTGCCTTGATGATGTCGCGCGACATGTCGGCGAGCAGCGCCTCGCTCTCCGCATCGCGCAGGATGGATTGCGCATAGGCCGGGCTGGTGAGGCACAGCAGCAGCAACGCGAACAGGGATACAAGCCGCTTCATGCCGCCCATCATGGTGGTTTTTCCCCAGCGATCAACCGTCGGCATGGCCGGACGGCTCGGGACCGGGTTGGTACGACCGGCCTGAACGCCGCATGAAAAAAGGGCGGGAGCATCATGCCCCCGCCCTGTTTATCCGGGTTACGCCCCGAAGGTACGCTGCCACCAGCCGCGGCGCGGCGTGCCATCGTCGCCGCCCTCGGCCGCAGGCGCTTCGTCCGCGTCGGCTGCAGCAGCCTCAGCGGCGGGCGCCTCGGCGACGGTTGCGGCGGTGGGTTCGAGATCCTGCGCCGGAGCCTCCTCCACAGCTGCTTCGTCAGCCTTTTTGCGGCGGCTGCGCTTCGGCTTGGCCGGCGCTTCCTCAGCCACCGAAGCCTCGGCCGGCGCTTCCGCAACGGTCTCGACCGGAGCGGTGTCGGCGACCGGCGCCTCTTCGCCCTTCTTGCGGCGGGTGCGCTTGGGCTTGGCAGGGGCTTCCTCAGCCACCGGGGCTTCGACCGGGGCCTCAGCTGCAGCCTCGAGCGCTTCGCTCACCGGCTCTGCATCGGCCTTCTTGCGGCGGCTGCGCTTCGGCTTGGCCGGGGCTTCCTCGGCGACCGGCTCGGCGGCAGGCTCGGCTTCCGCGACCTCGACCGGGGCGGCGTCTTCGGCCTCGACAGTGCCGGTCTCGGCACCTGCGTCCTCGCCACCACCATTGCCGCGACGACCGCCGCGACGACCGCGACGGCGGCGCTTGCGGCCCTCACCTTCGCTCTCGGCAGCCGGAGCATCGGCACCGGTATCGGCTGCTTCAGCCGCATCCTCGGGCTCGTCAGCACCCTCGGCGTCGTCGCCCTGTTCGGTATCGCCAGCCTGGGGCGCATCGCCCTCCTCACGACGGCCGCGACGGCCACGGCGGCGGCGGCGGCGCTTGCGCCCTTCGCCTTCACCTTCGGCGCGCTCGCCACGGTCGCCCCGATCACGGCGCTCACGCGGCGCACGGGCCTCGACCTCTTCTTCCTCTTCCTCTTCCTCTTCGTCGATGTCGTCGACGATATCCTCTTCGATCTCCTGGATCGCGGCAGCGAATTTCGGTGCGTGCGCGGGCGGCGGGCCGCTCGCCTCGACCGACATGCGCGCGCCCTCCAACTCGCCATCCGACAGGATTTCGACGCGGACGCCGTAGCGATCCTCGATCTCCGCGATGTCGGCGCGCTTGTTGTTGAGGACGTAGAAGGCCGCTTCCTGGCTGCAGCGCAGCGTGATGTGCGACCCGCGGCCGCGTGCGGCCTCATCCTCGATCAGGCGCAGCGCGGACAGGCCCGCCGACGACGCGGTGCGGACGAGACCCGTGCCCTCGCAATGCGGGCACTGGCGCGTCGAAGCCTCAAGCACGCCGGTGCGCAGCCGCTGGCGGCTCATTTCCATGAGGCCAAACGCGCTGATCCGGCCGACCTGGATGCGGGCGCGATCGTTCTTCAGCGCCTCCTTCATCGCCTTCTCGACCTTCCGGACGTTGGACGAATGATCCATGTCGATAAAGTCGATGACGACCAGGCCGGCCATGTCGCGCAGCCGTAGCTGGCGTGCGATTTCCTGCGCGGCTTCGAGGTTGGTGGCGGTAGCGGTCTGCTCGATCGAATGTTCGCGGGTCGAACGGCCCGAGTTGATGTCGATCGACACCAGCGCTTCGGTCGGGTTGATGACGAGATAGCCGCCCGACTTCAGCTGCACCACCGGGTGGTACATCGCGGACAATTGCTCCTCGACCCCGGCGCGCTGGAACAGCGGCACGGCGTCGCTGTAATGCTTCACCTTCTTGGCGTGGCTCGGCATCAGGAGCTTCATGAAGTCCTTCGCCTGGCGATAGCCTTCGTCGCCCTCGACGATCACCTCGTCGATATCCTTGTTGTAGATATCGCGGATCGCGCGCTTCATCAGGTCGCTGTCGCCATAGACGAGCGCGGGCGCGGACGATTGCAGCGTCTTTTCGCGAATCTCGTCCCACAGGCGGGCGAGATAGTCGAAGTCGCGCTTGATCTCGGTCTTGGTCCGCTGGAGGCCGGCGGTGCGGACGATGCAGCCCATCGACGGCGGCAGCTTGAGGTCCGCCATGATCGTCTTCAGACGCTTGCGGTCCGCTGCCGAACTGATCTTGCGGCTGATTCCGCCGCCATGCGCGGTGTTGGGCATCAGCACGCAGTAACGACCGGCGAGCGACAGATAGGTGGTCAGCGCCGCGCCCTTGTTGCCGCGCTCTTCCTTGACGACCTGAACCAGCAGCACCTGACGGCGGCGGATCACATCCTGAATCTTGTAGCGGCGGCGCAGGTTCATGCGGCGCTGGCGCAGCGCCTCCACCTGGTCGTCGCTGCCCTTGCGGCCACGGCGGCGGCGGCCCTTGCCATTATCGCCTTCGCTTTCGCCTTCGCCTTCGGCGGTTTCGCCGCCCTCTTCGTCCTCGTCGGCGGGACGCTCGACCACCTCGACGTCGCCGTCTTCGTCGTCATGGTCGTGATCGTCGCTATCGTCCGCTTCGCGCAGCGCGGCTTCCTCGGCGGCGTGTTCCGCCTCTTCGCGCAGCAGCGCTTCGCGGTCTTCCTTGGGGATCTGATAATAATCGGGGTGGATTTCGCTGAACGCCAGAAAGCCGTGGCGATTGCCGCCATATTCGACGAACGCCGCCTGCAGCGACGGTTCGACGCGGGTCACCTTGGCAAGATAGATATTCCCCTTGAGCTGCTTGCGCTCGGCACTCTCGAAATCAAACTCCTCGATTCGATTTCCTTTGACGACCGCCACGCGGGTCTCTTCCCGGTGGCGTGCGTCGATCAGCATACGCATGGTCATTATTTGGTCTCCGGGCGCGCCAAGCGGGTGTCAGCCGCGGCGCGCGAACAAGATTGCGCCCCGTCAGAATGGGGGCGCAGGGGTTTGGTGATGCCTCTGCTGCATTGGCACGGCCGGACCCGTGGGTGCCCGCCTCCGCCGCCTCGCGCGCGACCGCCTGAGCGGTGCGATGCGGGATGGACGGAAATTGCCTCATGCAGCGTCAACCTGAATTACCGGGCCGATTGGGCCGGCGATGGATACCGAGTGACCTAAATCTCGCTCGGTCGGCACGATGCCTAGCATTGGTGTGGCCGCGCGGCAACATTTCGCGTGCGCACCGCAATTTGCCGATCCGCCCGGCAATGCCCCCGGCAAGATGCTGCCGCCTGCCGGCAAAAAGATGCCGAACGCCGGGTTAACCGCAAGACTTCACCGTGCCGGAAGGTCCGGTTGCGTATTCCGGTCGGGTCAGGGAGTATTTTTTGTGAGTATATGTGCATGCTTTTGGGCTGGACCCCCCCCAGCCCGGCGCGGCATATCGCCCGGGTGTCTTTCTTCCTGGCCCTTCTCGCCGGTTTTCTAAACGGCGCTCCGAGTTGGGCCGGGACCATACGTGCCATCGACGTGCAGTCGAACCGGATCGTCATCCGGTTTGACGAGCGGGTCGCCGGTGCCAGCAGCTTTGTCCTTGCGGGTCCGAACCGGATCGCGCTGGACCTGATGGGTGCGCGCCCCGGCGCGACGCCCGACCAGACCGGCGGTCCGGTCGCTTCGGTGCGGCAGGCCGCGCAAGGTGACGGCGCGCGCGTCGTGTTCGACCTTGCCCGGCCGGCGATCGTGACCGACGGCAAGTTCGGCGCCGACGGATCGACGCTGACGCTGGAGTTGCGCACGGTCGACGAGGCGCGCTTTGCGCGCGCCGCAGCGGAAGGGCGGCTGAGCTTCCTCCCGCCATTCAGCTTCGTGCGCGCGTCGTCGCGCCACAGCTATAGCGTGTCGGTGCCGGTGCCGCCCAAGCCGATGCCGTTTGCGCTGCCGCGCATCTATGGCGCGGACGACAGCCGCCCGCTGGTGGTGATCGACCCCGGCCATGGCGGCCATGATCCCGGCGCGATTTCGGCCGAGGGCATCCAGGAAAAGGAGCTCGCGCTCAAGATTGCCAAGGCGATCCGCGACCAACTGGTGGAATCGGGCCGTGTGCGCGTCGCCCTGACGCGCGAGGACGACCGCTATCTGCTCCATCGCGACCGGTTCGAGATTGCGCGCGCACTGGGCGCGGCGCTGTTCATCTCGGTCCATTGCGACGCGGCACTGCATCCCGGTGCAACTGGCGCAACGGTCTATACGCTGTCCGAGGTGGCGTCCGACAAGGAAGCGGCTCGGCTGGCTGCGCGCGAGAACAAGTCCGACATTCTCGCTGGCATCGACCTTGGCGGGCAGAATCGCGATGTTTCCTCGATCCTGATCGACCTGACCCAGCGCGAGACGATGAACTCCTCCGCCGCGTTTGCCAGGCTGCTGGGCCGCGAGGCGCAGGGGCTGATCCCGGTCAAGGAAAACCCGCATCGCATGGCGTCGCTGCTGGTGCTGAAGGCGCCGGACATGCCGTCGATCCTGTTCGAGGCGGGCTATATCTCCAACGCCAACGACGTCGCGCTGCTCAACACCAAGGAAGGGCGCAAGCGCGTGGCCCAGAGCGTGGACCGCGCCGTCGCGATCCATTTCGCGACACGGATGGCGGCGCGGTAGAGATCGAGCGCCACCGATGTGACCCTGTTCCCCGGCCTCCGCCTGGGAGCAGGGGACGCGTCGCTTGGGGCGTTCGCATCCCGTCGCATACCCCGCTGGCAAGGCGGCGCTTTCCTGCTAAACCCCGCGCGCAATGGCGGATCAGACCCAACCCAATTTCGTGCTCAAGTTCACGCGCGAGGACGCCGGCAGCCGTTTTGCGGAGATCCGCCGCAAATGGTGGTTCAGGATACTGGCGTGGCTGGCGTTGCTCGCCGGCATCGGGACGATCCTGCTGTGGGCGCTGTTCCTGCGCGATCTGCCGTCGGTCGACAAACTGCGCAGCTATGAGCCGCCGCTGCCGACCAATATCCGCGCCGGTGACGGCACGCCGCTACGCAGCTATGCCCGCGATCGCCGGGTCGAACTGTCGTATGAGGAATATCCCAAGCTGCTGGTCGGCGCATTCCTGTCGGCCGAGGACAAGACGTTCTTCGAGCATAGCGGGGTCGACTATCCGGGCCTGGTCCGCGCGGCGTGGCAGGGGCTGACCAGCGGTGAAACGCCGCGCGGCACCTCGACCATCACGCAGCAGGTGGCGAAGAACCTGCTGCTGACCAATGAGGTCAGCTATGTCCGCAAGGCGCGTGAGGCGATCCTTGCGTTCCGCATCGAAAATGCGCTGTCCAAGGAACAGATTCTCGAACTCTATCTCAACCAGATCGCGCTGGGCCGCAATGCGTTCGGGGTCGAGGCGGCGGCCAATGCCTATTTCGACAAGAGCGTGCGCGAGCTGACCGTCCCGCAATTCGCCTATCTCGCGATCCTGCCCAAGGGGCCGAGCAATTACATGCCCGAGCGGCACGAGAAGCGCGCGATCGAACGGCGCAACTGGGTGCTCGGGCAGATGCTCGAAAACGGCTATATCGATCAGGCGCAGCATGACGCGGCGGTTGCCGCACCGTTGGGCGCTGTGCCGCGCAAGACGCCCAAGACCGATCCGCTCGGTGGTTACTTCATCGAGGAAGTGCGCCGTCAGCTGATCGACAAGTTCGGCGACGCGGAAGAGGACGGCCCGTACAGCGTCTATGCCGGCGGGCTGTGGGTCCGCACGTCGTTCGACCCCGAGCTGCAAAAGGCCGCGCAAAAGGCGCTGCGCGACGGCCTGCTCCGCTATGATCGCGGGCGCGGTTGGTCCGGGCCGATGCGCGAAAAGCCGTTCGAGGGTGATGGTTGGCGCAGCGCGTTGCTCAACGAGAATATCGACCTCGATTATGAGGACTGGCGCGCGGCGATCGTGATTTCGAAGAGCACGAGCAGTGCCGAGATCGGCTTTGGCGATGGCAGCACCGGCGTGCTGCCGCGCGGTGGTGCGCAGATGCCGGTCCGCGGCAAGGGCGGCACCGCCTTCGCTGCGCTCAAGCTCGGCGACGTGATCGCGGTGGCGCCGGAGGGCGGCGTGTTCGGCCTGCGTTCGGTGCCGAAGATTTCGGGCGGCATGGTAGTGCAGGATCCGCGCAGCGGCCGCATCCTGGCGATGCAGGGCGGGTTCGACGCGACGGTTCAGGCGTTCAACCGCGCGACGCAGGCGCAGCGCCAGCCGGGCTCGACGATCAAGCCGATCGTCTATGCCGCCGCGCTGGAACATGGGATGACCCCGGCATCGATCATCGTCGATGGCCCGTTCTGCGTGTGGCAGGGCGCGGCGCTGGGGCAGAAATGCTTCCGCAATTTCGGCAACACCCGGGGCGCGGGGCCAAAGACGATGCGCTGGGGCATCGAACAGTCCCGCAACCTGATGACCGTGCAGGCCGCCAATCAGACCGGCATGGACAAGGTCGTCGATCTGATGCAGCGGATCGGCGTCAGCCAGCAGAAATATCCGCCCTATCTCTCCTACGCGCTCGGCGCGGGCGAGACGACGGTGATGCGGATGGTCAACGCCTATTCGATCCTCGTCAATCACGGGCGCGCGCTCAATCCGACGCTGATCGATTTCGTCCAGAACCGTCACGGCAAGATCGTGTGGCCCGAAAACTGGCGCCCGTGCGACCGCTGCAACATGCCCGATTGGGACGGCAAGCCGATGCCGCGCCCGGTCAACCGCGCGCGGCAGGTGCTCGACGCGATGAGCGCCTATCAGATGGTGCACATCACCGAAGGCGTGATTCAGCGCGGTACCGCCACAGTCCTGCGCGATCTCAATCGCCCGATCATGGGCAAGACCGGCACCTCGTCCGGCCCGCGCGATGTATGGTTCATCGGCGGGACGCCGCAGATGATCGCGGGCCTCTACATGGGCTATGACACGCCGGTGAATCTGGGTGGCTATGCGCAGGGCGGCACGATCGCCGCGCCGATCTACAAGGCGTTCGCGCAAAAGGCGCTGGAGAAGGAAGACGTGCTGCCCTTCACCGCGCCGGCCGGCATTCGCATGGTCCGCATCGACCGCACCACCGGACGGCGCGTGTTCGGGGCGTGGCCGGGGACCGACCCGAAGGGCGCTGTGATCTGGGAAGCGTTCAAGCCCGAGAGCGAACCGCGCCGCCGCAGCCGCCGCGACGCAGAAGCGCCCAAGGCCGAAGCGACCAAGAAAGCGGTCCGCCAGGAAGGACCGCGTGACAGCGACTTCTTGCAACGCCAGGGCGGAATCTATTAGCGGCACTAAAACGTCGCTCCAGCGAAAGCTGGGGCCTCCAGCCTCGTGCCGCGCGCTCGCGGCTTGAGACCCCAGCTTTCGCTGGGGTGACGATTCAGTTTGAAAGGTTTTTACGATGCGCGCCGAAGCGCAGGCACATGCCGAAAAGATCAACGCCGCGCTCGCACTGCTGCGCCGCTTCATCGACTGGGACAAGGCGCTGCGCCGGCTCGACGAGCTGAACGCGCGCGTCGAGGACCCGACTCTGTGGGACAAACCCCGCGAGGCGCAGGAGGTGATGCGCGAGCGCCGTCGCCTGGACGAATCGATCACCGCAACCCGCGCGATCGAGCGTGAGCTGGCTGAAACCAGCGAACTGATCGAGATGGCCGAGGCCGAGGGCGACGAGGACATGGCGGTGGAGGGGACGCAGGCGCTCGCCGCGCTCGCTGCGCGCGCCGAGGAGGACAAGGTCAAGGCGCTGCTCTCGGGCGAGGCCGACGCCAACGACACCTATCTCGAAGTTCATTCGGGCGCGGGTGGGACCGAGAGCCAGGACTGGGCCGAGATGCTGCAGCGCATGTACACGCGCTGGGCCGAGCGACACGGCTTCAAGGTCGAGCTGATGGACTATCACGCCGGTGAGCAGGCGGGGATCAAGTCGGCGACCCTGCTGATCAAGGGCGAGAATGCTTATGGCTATGCCAAGACCGAGAGCGGCGTGCATCGCCTGGTCCGCATCTCGCCCTATGACAGCTCGGCGCGGCGGCACACCAGCTTCTCGTCGGTGTGGGTCTATCCGGTGATCGACGATTCGATCGACATCGAGATCAACGAAAGCGACCTGAAGATCGACACTTATCGCGCGTCGGGCGCGGGAGGGCAGCACGTCAACACCACCGATTCGGCGGTGCGTATCACCCACGTGCCGTCGGGCATCATCGTCGCCAGCCAGCAGGACCGGTCGCAGCACAAGAACCGCGCGACCGCGATGGGGATGTTGAAGGCGCGGCTGTACGAGGCCGAACTGGCCAAGCGCGAAGCCGCGGCGATGGGCGAATATACCGCCAAGACCGAGATTGGCTGGGGCCACCAGATCCGCAGCTACGTCCTCCAGCCCTATCAGCTGGTGAAGGATCTGCGCACCGGGGTCACCTCAACCGCACCGTCCGATGTGCTCGACGGAGCTCTCGACCCGTTCATGGCGGCTGCGCTATCACAGCGCGTGACCGGCGAAACGGTCGAGGTGGAGGACGTCGATTGAGACTGGCCGGCGCTGCGTTGTTCCTGATCCCGGCGGCGCTGCTTGCCGCCTGTGACGAGACGCGTCCGCGCCCCCAGCCCGAGCCGAGCGAAGAGCACAGCTTTCCCGCCGCCGACCGCCCGGTTGCGCCGATCGTATCGTCGCGCTGGTCGACCGAAGAGGCGCGCGACCGGCTGAACGAAGCCGATACGGTGATGAACCTCGCCGAAATCCGCCCCGGCACCACCGTTGCCGATATCGGTGCAGGCGAAGGCTATTACACTGTCCGCCTCGCCGCGCGGGTCGGCGCCAAGGGCCGCGTGCTGGCCCAAGACATCGTGCCCGAGGTGCGCGACGCACTGGCGCAGCGCGTGGCGCGCGACCGGCTCGACAATGTCAGCGTGCGGCTGGGCGAGCCGGAGGACCCGAAGCTGCCTGAAAACAGCTTCGATCGCGTGTTCATGGTGCACATGTATCACGAGATCGAATCGCCCTACGAGTTTCTGTGGCGGATGCGGCCGTCGCTGCGCCGCGAAGGGCTGGTCGTGGTGGTCGACGCCGATCGCCCGACCGAAAACCACGGCACGCCGCGCGCGCTGCTGAAGTGCGAGTTTGCAGCGGTCGGCTACGCCCAAGTGTCGATCCGCGACATGCCGTCCGCGGGTGGCTATATCGCCATGTTCAAGGCCGAAGGGCCGCGCCCCGAGCCGTCCGCGATTCGCGCCTGCCCCAATCGTCCGAGCGCCAAGGCGAGCGGCAAGCCCATGGGCGACGAGTGAGTAGCTGAACCTCCCCCTTGGCAAGGGGGGAGGTGGCCCCTGCCGTCCTTTGCGCGGCGTCAGTCGATCTTCATCCGCTCATGCCCGACAAAGGCGAGCTTGCTGATCCCTGCGCGTTTGACCTGCGCCAGGATCGTGTCGAAGCGTTCATAGCGCGCCGCTTCATCGGTCTTGAGCAGCAGCGGCGCATCGGTCGACGCACCAGCCTTGAGCAAGGCCGGAAGCTGCGCGTCCGAGATCCGCGCCCCATCCCACAGCAGCGATCCGTCGGCGGTGATATCGAGCTGGTGCGGCTGGCCCGGCGGTGCCGAAGCCTGACCGTTGGGTAAGTCGACCGGAACCTTGTGCGTCAAGCTGGGGATGGTGACGATCAGCATGATGAGCAGCACCAGCATGACGTCGATCAATGGGGTGGTGTTGAGGGTGCTGAACGGCGCGTCATCCGGCGCGCGACGGTGGGTAAGAGCACGTGGCATCGATACCTCCTCTCATTGCGAGATGATGTATCATTGCACAATTTGCACGCTTGGCAAGATGCGTTTTGGCTTCCGGGGTGCGGAGGCACCGCACCCCGTTGCGGCAAAGTTTATGGGTTGAGCGTCACCGCTTCGGAATCGTCGAGATCATCGTCGTCGATTGCATCGGCGTCGAAATCCTCCTGCAGCGAGTCTTCGATTTCGTCGTCGTCCTCGTCGGGATCGCCGATCGACTCGTCGGCGATGTCATCTGCGGCGAGCAGAATGTCGTCCTCGTCCTCATCGGCGTCGATCTCGGCGCCCAGATCGGGCTGGAGATCGGTCAGCAGCGTGCCGTTGCCGGGGCCGCCGACCGTCGCTTCCAGAATCTCCGCGCGCTGGCTTTCGTCGTAGCCGTCCTCGTCATAGCCGTCGTCGCCGGTTCCATGACTCTGCACCTGGTGACCACCCATCGCCATCTCCTGTTTTGAACTGGAGTCGCGAACGGCGGGCGGGGCGGCTGGTTCCGTGGCTTGCGACGGGCGCCGTCAGCTGCGACGAAACAATTTGCCGCGTTCGGTGACGAAGACGATCGCCAGCGCGGTGAGCCCCAGCGTGGTGAAGCCGATATAGAGCGGCACGGTGGTGCCATCGAACGCCTGGCCGATCACCGCGCCGAGCACGGCAGCGCCCAGTGTCGAGATGAACCCCTGAAGGCTCGACGCGCGGCCGGCGATCTCGCCCATGTTCTCCATCGCCATGGCGGAGAAGTTCGAATTGGCGAGGCCCATTGCGGCCATCATCGGTGCCTGCAGCACGATGAAGATCCACAGAGTCTCGCCATAAAAGAGGATGATCGCGAGGTGGACCGCGGCGAGTACCGTGGTCGCGACGATGGCGAGGTGCGAGAGGAAGCGCATGCCGAACCGCATCACCAGCCGTGAATTGGCAAAGGCGCTTGCCGCCATCAGCCCGGCGATCGATGCGAACACCACGGTCAGGAGCTCGGGCCGCTTGAACACGTCGTACACGATCTGCTGGATCGATCCGATAAAGGCGAAGAAACAGCCCGAGATGGCGGCCGTCGCAAAGGTATAGCCGACGGCCCAGCGATCGCGGAACATGATGCGATAACCGCGCCAAATTTCCTTGAGATCGAGCCGGTTGACCGATGCCGGGTCGAGCGTTTCAGGCATGCGCCACAGGAACCAGCCGAGCACCAGTGCCGCGACGATCCCGATCCCGCCAAAGATCAGCCGCCACGACCCGAAGATCATCACCATCAGCTGGCCCCAGGCGGGCGCGAGCACCGGCACGACCATGAAGGTCATGAAGGCGAGGCTCATCACCCGCGCCATTGCGCGTCCCTGAAAACAGTCACGCACCAGCGCCACGGTGACGACGCGTCCCGCGGCCACCGCCGCACCGCTCGCCGCGCGCGCGACCAGCAACAGCTCGAAGCTGCCCGCCGATGCCGCGATAAGATTGGTGACGACATACAGTGCTAGGGCGACGCCGATCACCGGCTTGCGCCCGAACCGGTCAGCCAGCGGCCCGTGGACCAGCTGCGCCACCGCAAAGCCCAGCATGAAGGCGGTGATCACATATTGGCGGTGGTTGGGCTCGCTCACCCCCAGCTGATCGGCGATCGCGGGCAGGGCGGGCAGCATCGAATCGATGCCCAATGCGGTCAGCGCCATGATCGACGCGATCAGCGCGACGAACTCGCCCATCGGGATCGGCGACCGGTTCTCGGGCGTCTTCGCTTCGGCAGATTGGGTACGCACGTCCATGCGCGGCCCAATGCCGCATTGAAACCAATGCGTCACCCCCGGGATTTGACCTGTGCGCCAAAGCGCGATAGTGTATTGCTCAAATAACACGCTTGGAGTTTTGCGATGAAACCAATCTGGCTTGTGCTTCCGGTCGCGGCCGCGCTCGCCGCCTGTGGCGGGGACGGTGAGGGGACCAGCATTTCGATCCAGGGCGACAATGGATCGGTCACGGCCCAGGCGGACAAGGACGGCAAGGTGTCGGTCAAGGCGCCGGGCTTCGAAGGCTCGATCAAGCTGCCCAAGTTCAACATCGGCGCGGAGAATTTCGAGGTCGATGGCGTCAAGCTCTACCCCGGGGCGACGGTCGCCAGCCTCAATATCGACGATCGTCAGGACGGCACCAAATCGGGCGGCGTGAACGTGACGTTCGATGCTCCGGCAGATGCGGTGCGCGTGCGCGAGTGGTTTCGCGAGCAGATGGAAGGGGCCGGCTTCACCGTCACGGGCAATCGCGACGAGCTGACCGGCAAGACCAAGTCGGGCAGCCCCTACACGCTCAAGATCGACGGGACTGGCGAGGCCAAGAGCCGCGGCACTCTGACGGTCTCGGGGAATTAACCTTCCGATCCGCCGTCCGAGTGCATAGGCGGACGGCGTAGCGGGAGGGGCGCACGGCACCCGCGCCTCTCCCGCGCTTTTCCATCCGAGATTTCCCGCCCCTGTTCGATTCGGACCAAGGCGACTATTTGAGGGAGATTCGTTTCCCGGAGTCGCTTTGAAATGTCCGATACCGTTCTTGCCGAAGTTCCCCTTGTCAGCCTCGCCGATCAGGCGCGCGACCCTGAGGGATTTGCCGCCGCCCTGGGCGGTTCGTTCGAGCGGTTCGGCTTTGCGATGGTGTCGGACCACGGCATTCCGCAGGATCTGATCGACCGCGCCTGGGCAATGACCAAGGCGTTTTTCGACCTGCCCGAAGACGTCAAGCGCAGCTATTTCGTCGCTGGCGGCGGCGGCGCGCGCGGCTATACCCCGTTCAAGACCGAGATCGCCAAGGGCGCGACCCATGTCGACCTCAAGGAATTCTGGCATATCGGGCGTGAGCTGGCCGCCGGACACCGCTTCTCGGAGCTGATGGCACCCAACATCTGGCCCGACCAGCCCGAGGGGTTCCGCGAGACGTTCATCGAGCTGTTCGCCTCATTCGACACCGCCGGGGACAGGCTGCTTTCGGCGATCGCCGTGCATCTTGGCCTCGCGCCCGACTGGTTCGATCATGCTGTGACGGATGGCAATTCGGTGCTGCGCCTGCTGCACTATCCCCCGGTGACCGAGGATGCGCCGAACGTCCGCGCGGGCGCGCATGAGGATATCAACCTCATCACCCTGTTGCTCGGCGCCGAGGAAGCGGGTCTGGAGCTGCTCGGCAAGGATGGCGAATGGCTGCCGGTCAAGCCGCCCGAGGGCGCGATGGTCGTCAATGTCGGCGACATGCTGCAGCGGCTAACCAACCATGTGCTGCCTTCGACCACCCACCGCGTGGTCAATCCGCCGGTCGAGCGGCGCGGCCATTCGCGCTATTCGATGCCCTTCTTCCTGCACCCCGCGCCCGATTTCCTGATCAAGGCGCTGCCGCAGACCGTGACCGCGGAGAATCCCGAGCGCGAGCCGCCGATCACCGCGCACGACTATCTCGCCGAGCGGCTGGCCGAGATCGGGCTGACGAAGAAATAGAAAAAATATCTCCCCTCCCGGTCAGGGCCGGGGGTATGGGCGGATCAGTCGGCTCGGGCGATGCCCGGGCCGTTACCGCTTACAGGGATGAAGACATGACCGAACCGCTCCGCGTTGCACTGGCTGGCCTTGGCACGGTGGGCGCGGGCGTCATTCGTCTGATCGACGCCAATGCAGATTTGATCGCGCGGCGGGCAGGGCGGCCGATCGAGATCGTCGCGGTGTCCGCGCGCGACCGGACCAAGGATCGCGGCGTCGACATCACCCGCTTCGACTGGGTCGACGACATGCGCGAACTGGCGCAGCATCCACGCGCCGATGTCGTGGTCGAGTTGATCGGCGGGTCGGACGGCCCCGCACTTGCGCTCGCCCGCGCGACGCTGGCGGCGGGGAAGGGGCTGGTCACCGCCAACAAGGCGATGATCGCGCACCATGGCCTCGAGCTCGCGCATGTCGCCGAACAGGCCGATACGCCGATGAAGTTCGAAGCCGCGGTCGCGGGTGGCGTGCCGGTGATCAAGGGGCTGCGCGAGGGCGCGGCGGCGAACGTGATCGACCGCGTCTATGGCATCCTCAACGGCACGTGCAATTTCATCCTGTCGAAGATGGAGGCGGAGGGGCGCGACTTTGCCGAAGTGCTGGCCGAGGCACAGGCCAAGGGCTTTGCCGAAGCGGATCCCAGCTTCGACATCGATGGCGTCGACGCCGCGCACAAGCTGTCGATCCTCGCCAGCCTCGCCTTTGGCACCCAGCCGGCGTTTGGCGATGTCGCGATCGGCGGCATCCGCCACCTGCTCGCCGCCGACATCGCCGAGGCGGCGGCGCTGGGCTATCGCGTGCGCCTGCTCGGCATCGCCGACCTCAATGGCGATGGGTTGTTCCAGCGCGTCCACCCGCACCTCGTCCCGCTCGTGCATCCGCTCGCGCACGTCACCGGCGCGACCAATGCGGTAGTGGCGGAGGGCAATTTCGTGGGCCGCCTGTTGTTCCAGGGCGCGGGCGCGGGGGATGGCCCCACCGCGAGCGCTGTCGTCGCCGACCTGATCGATATCGCGCGGACGGAATTTGGCCCGCCCTACGCCATGCCTGCCGCCAGCCTCGCCAATGAACCCGCAGCGCCGAGCGGGGAGCGCCGCGGGCGCGCCTATTTGCGCTTCACCGTACCCGACAAGGTCGGCGTGCTGGCGGAGATCGCGGCGGCGATGCGCGACGCGGGCGTGTCGATCGAATCGCTGATTCAGCGCGGCGCGATGGCCGATGGCAGCGTGCTGCTCGCGATCGTGACGCATGAGGGGCCGGAACGCTGTGTCGCACAGGCGCTGGAGAAGCTGCGCGGCTCGCAGAGCTTGGCCGGCGAGCCGATGTGGATGCACATTCTGGGCGAGTGAGGCGGGGTTACGGCGCAGGTTCGCGCTTGCGCACGACCTTGCCGTCGAAGCCGATGCCGGCGGTCACCCCGACCATCCCGCCGCACTGCGTGAGGAACGGGCCGGATACGCCGCACTGGAACATCGTGTCCTCCAGCACCCGCGCGGTTTCGGCCGGTCGGTTGTCGACGGCGCGCGCGGTGACGAACGGGACGCGATACTTCTTGTCCGCTTCTCGCAGCGCGCAGATCGTTACTTCATTCGGGTCGGCAGGCTTTTCACAGGCGATGGCGGCGCGCGTCTTTTCGCGGTGGGTGCGCAGCAACGTGTCATCGGCACCGGATTGAAACGCGAGGGTAAGCAGCAACAGGGACATGGCGTCGAACCTCCCAAGCGGAGGCTAACATGATGCGGCCGGCGGCGAAACGGGAATCAGTTGCCTTCGCTGGCGGCGGTCATGGTCTCGGCGAGTGCGATCTGGACCATCGCGCGGCCGCGACGGACGATGCCGAGTTCCCGCGCTGCGCCTTCGGACATGTCGAGAATCCGGCTCTGATGAAACGGGCCGCGATCGTTGACGCGGACGATCACGCTGCGCCCGGTCGACGGGTCGGTGACGCGCAGGCGGGTGCCGAAGGGCAGGGTGCGGTGCGCGGCCGTCATGCCATCGGGATCGAAGCGCTCACCGCTCGCGGTCCGGTTACCGGCGTGCGCATCGCCATAATAGCTCGCCATGCCGCTCGCGAGCACGGTCGCGGTGCCGGACGTGGCGGGGGCAGGCGCGGCGTCCTGCGCTGCGATCGGCGCAGCGGCGGTCAGCATCATGATAGCGATGATCGAACGCATTTTCCCCGGCCCCTTTCGGTCGGGGGGTGAAACAGACGCGGCGCTGGAGGGCAATCCGTCCAGCGCCGCGTTGTTTGGATTCTGCGACCGGGTGAGCGGCGCGGCGGTTCGAACTTCTAGTTGAACCAGCTGGGCAATTGATCTTCAAATTCGAAGGATCCGACGACCCAGCCCTGCTCGGTCTGGATGAAATAGAAGCGCCAGCGCATTACCATGTCGCGATGGCGAACCAGATAAATGTCGCGCCGCACCGCCGAACCCAGTGTATCGCTTTCGATCTTCTCCCAGCTCTTTACCGGGCCGTAGAGCTTCACCGAATTTTCAATCTGACTCGCGAACAAGGGCTCCGCGGCGAGTTTGGCGCCGAGCAGCTTTGAACTGGCCCCGAGCTCCTTCAGTGCCTGCTCGGTCTTGCCATCCTTTAGCCCGCGTAAAAAGGCTTCCGCCAATGCGAATGGGCGATCGTCCCCGCCCTGCGCGCTCGCGGATATCGGCAATAGTGCCAGCGCGATCGCCGCAACTGTGGTCAGAATTCGCATCTCTTTCCCTCTTAGACGTCGAGATTGGCGACGCTTAGCGCGTTTTCCTGGATGAATTCGCGGCGCGGTTCGACGACATCGCCCATGAGGCGCGTGAAGATCTCGTCCGCGACGTCGGCTTGATCGACCTGCACCACCAGCATCGAGCGGTTGGCCGGATCGAGCGTGGTTTCCCACAGCTGTTCGGCGTTCATCTCGCCCAGCCCCTTGTAGCGCTGGATCGACAGGCCCTTGCGGCCCGAGGCGAGGATCGCGTCGAGCAACTCGCTCGGCCGTGCGACCAGCGTCTCGCCCTTGGCCGCCGCGACGGGCAGCTCCTCTTCGCCCTCGGCGACCGGAGCCGAATCTTCAGCCTGCGCGGTCTTGGCAGAGACGAGCTTGGCGATCTGCGCATAGCTGTCGGCCTGTTCGGCGGCGAGCGCGTGGAGCTTGCGCCCCTCGGCCGAGGTCAGGAACGCCGCCTCGATAATGTGGTGATCGGTCACGCCGCGCCACCAGCGCTCGAAATGGAAGCCGCCATCGTCGGTTGCGCGCGCGGTCCAGCGGGCGTCGGCATCGGTGAGGTCGAGCCGCTGCGTGACCGCAGCCAGCCGCTCGCCGCGCTGCTCGCGCGTCGCTTCGGGATCGAGTGCGCGGCCCAGCGCCAGCGCCTCGATGATCGAGGAATCATAGCGGCGCGGAACGTAGCGCATCAGCGTCTTCATGCGGCGCGCATGCTCGACGAGGCTCGCCAGATCCTCGCCGAAGCGGGTGCCCGACGCGGTTTCCAGACGGTTGCCCGCGACCCCCGCCTCGACCAGATAATCGTCGAGCGCGGCATCGTCCTTCAGATACACTTCCGACCGGCCCTTGGTCGCCTTGTACAGCGGGGGCTGAGCGATGAAGAGGTGCCCGGCCTCGATGATCTCGGGCATCTGGCGGTAGAAGAAGGTGAGCAGCAGCGTGCGGATATGTGCGCCGTCCACGTCGGCGTCGGTCATGATGACGATCTTGTGGTAGCGCAGCTTTTCCAGGTTGAAGTCGTCGCGCCCGATGCCGGTGCCCATCGCCTGGATCAGCGTGCCGATTTCCTTGGACGACAGCATCCGGTCAAAGCGCGCGCGCTCGACGTTCAGGATCTTGCCGCGCAGCGGGAGGATCGCCTGGAAATGGCGGTCGCGGCCCTGCTTGGCCGAGCCGCCGGCCGAGTCACCCTCGACCAGGAACAGTTCGGACTTGGCCGGATCGCGCTCCTGACAATCGGCGAGCTTGCCGGGCAGCGAGGCGATGTCCATCACGCCCTTGCGCCGGGTCAGTTCGCGCGCGCGCTTGGCCGCTTCGCGCGCGGCGGCGGCGTCGATCACCTTCTGGATGATCATGCGGGCGTGGGCGGGATTTTCCTCCAGCCAGTCGTTCATCTTGTCGGCCATCAGCGCTTCGAGCGGCTGGCGGACTTCGGACGACACCAGCTTGTCCTTGGTCTGGCTGCTGAACTTGGGGTCGGGCAGCTTGACGCTGACGATCGCGGTCAGGCCTTCGCGCATGTCGTCGCCGGTGAGCGTGACCTTTTCCTTCTTCAGCAGGCCGGACTTGTCGGCATAGCTGTTGATCGTGCGGGTCAGCGCGGCGCGGAATGCGGCGAGATGGGTGCCGCCGTCCCGCTGCGGGATGTTGTTGGTGAAGCAGAGGACGTTTTCGTAATAGCTGTCGTTCCACTCCAGCGCGACATCGATGCCGATATCGTCGCGCTGCCCGGTCACCGAGATCGGTTCGGGGAACAAAGGCGACTTGTTGCGATCGAGCCACTTCACGAACGCGGCGATCCCGCCTTCGTAATAGAGTTCGACTTCCTTGACCTCTTCGTGCCGCGCGTCGCGCAGGAACAGGCGCACGCCCGAGTTCAGAAACGCCAGCTCGCGATAGCGATGCTCGAGCTTGTCGAAATCATATTCGATCTGGTTCTTGAACGTACCGCCATCGCCCGGCGTCTTTTCGGTCGAGGCAAGGAAGGTCACACGCGTGCCCTTCTTGCCGTTCGCCGGGCCGATCACCTTGAGCGGGGCGACGGCGTCGCCATAGGCGAAGCGCATGTAATGCTCTTCGCCATCGCGCCAGATGTTGAGATCGAGCCATTCGGACAGCGCGTTGACCACCGAAACGCCGACGCCGTGCAGACCGCCCGAGACCTTGTAGGCATTGTCGTCCGACGTGTTTTCGAACTTACCGCCGGCGTGGAGCTGGGTCATGATGACCTCAGCCGCGCTCACGCCTTCTTCGCTGTGGATGCCGGTCGGGATGCCGCGGCCATTATCCTCGACCGAGACCGACCCATCGGCATTCAGCTGGATTATGATCTTGTCGCAATGCCCGGCCAGCGCTTCGTCGATCGCGTTGTCCGAAACCTCGAACACCATGTGGTGCAGGCCGGAACCGTCGTCGGTGTCGCCGATATACATGCCGGGCCGCTTGCGCACTGCGTCGAGGCCCTTGAGGACCTTGATGCTGTCGGCGCCGTAGGCGTTGGAGTTGGGGGCGGAATCGGTGGTGTTGTTGTCGTCTGATGCCATGCCCAGCATATAGGGTCCACCGTCACAAAACGGAAGCGAAATGGGCCTTAAGCGGGGTGGATCGCGCCGTCGTGAACGGTGAGCCGAATCGCTGCCCCCGCCTCGGCAAACAGCGCCGGTTCGGTGCCGGTCATCCATACCTGTCCGCGCCCCGCCAGCCGTTCGAACAGCGCCGCGCGGCGGGCGGGATCGAGGTGTGCCGCGACCTCATCCAGCAGCAGGATCGGCGCGCGGCCCGTGCGGTCGGCGACGAGTTCGGCATGGGCGAGGACGATCGCGAGCAACAGCGCCTTTTGCTCGCCGGTCGAGCAGAGATGCGCGGCCTGGCCCTTGCCGAGATGGGTGACGGCCAAGTCCTGGCGATGCGGGCCGGTCAGCGTGCGCCCGGCGGCGGCGTCCCGCGTGCGACCGGCGCGCAGGCGCGTGGTGAGATCGGTCGCATCGTCACCCTCGATGGCAAGGCCGGCGCGGGCGAACGGCCCTTCGGGTTGTGCGACGAGGCGTTCGGAGAGCTGGGCGACGGTGGTGCGGCGCGCTGTGTCGATCGCCGCGCCGTGTTCGGCCATGCGCCCCTCCAGCGCAGTGAGCCAGTCGGGATCGGCGGGTTCTTCGGCACCCAGCAGGCGGTTGCGCTCGCGCATCGCGGCTTCGTAGCGCGCGCTGTGGTGGGCGTGGCTGGGGACGAGCGCGAGGGCGAGCCGGTCGAGGAAACGCCGCCGCTCGCTCGCGGGTTCGGCGAACAGCCGGTCCATCGCGGGGGTGAGCCACAGCACGGTCAGCCACTCGCCGAGCGAGGTCGCCGCGGCGGTCGCGCCGTTGACGCGGACGATGCGGCGCTCGGGCGCAGAGGGCTGGGTGCCGGTGCCGATCTCGACTTCCCCATCGAGCTGCGCCGCCACCCCGAACCCGCCGCTGCCGCCCTGTCGCGCCATTTCGGTCAGCGGCGCGCGGCGCAGGCCGCGACCGGGGGCGAGCAGGGACACCGCCTCCAGCACGTTGGTCTTTCCCGCGCCATTGTCGCCCGCCAGCACGACGAAGCCGGCCCCGACATTGAGGATCGTGTCGCGATGGTTGCGGAAATCGGTGAGCACAAGGCGGGTGAGGGCCATGCGCGGGCTGTAGCCTTACCGCTTGCCGACGACCAGCGTTTGCGCGACCAATGCCGCCGGGGGGGGCTTATGAAGCGACTGATCCTGGCGGCAATCCTGCTCGGTACGGCCGGATGCGGGGGCGATCCGGCGACGCGCGTGATCGACGGGATGGAAGCCGTCTATGGCAAAGAGGGGCGCGCGGACGCGATCACGATCAATTTCGATGACGACGGCAATGCGCGGCTATGGGCAGGCAAGCGGCGCGGCATCGTGGTCCGTGACGGCCAGGACTACCTGATGAATGAGCGTCGCGTCGCGATGGGCGACCGCAAATACAAGATGGAGCCGATCGCGGCACTGCGCGGCGATGTGATGGCGGCGATATCTGCGCTGGCGGATGCGCGGCGCAAGCGCGCAGAAAAGGTCGAAGCGGATGCGCGGGCGGCCGGTACGCTGATAGAAGGCTCGGCGCGCGACATCCGCCTGCCGGATGGTCGCGTATTGCGCATCACCGCGCCACCGCCACCGCCAGTCCTGACATTTCAGGTCATTAAGGTCGGCACCGAGGAGGTCGGTGGGCGCAGCGGTACGGTGTGGCGCCTCAGTGCGATCGGCGATCCGCGGCCCAACGGGCTGGAAGCAGTGATGTCGAGCGATCCGGCGCTGGCGCAGGTCGGGCGGCTGATCCGCATGCACATGGCGCCCGCCGATGTCGCCGCGCTGGAACCGGAGGGGACGCGCCGCAACCTAGCCAAGGCGGCGGCGGAATTGTTCGGCAAGGGGACGTTGCTGCGGCTGTCGGTGCGCGGAGAGGCGGGGCAGACGCTGGAGCTGTATCGCCTGCTGCGCTACGGCCCGGCGAGCTTTCGCGGCGCGGTGCTGCAGCTGCCGGCGACGGTGCTCGACCGCAATACGTTGCGCGATGATCTGAAGGTGCTGACCCCGGTCGAGGACGACAGCCCGATGCGCGGGGTGAGGCGTTAGAGTCGTATTCAGCTTCGCTGAAGCTGCACCGGCCCGCTCCCCCACAGAATACACTGTCGTTGGGTGGCCGGGTGGGGGAGCGGGCCGGTGCCGCCCAACTGAAAAACGACGTTAAATCCCGATCAGGCCCTTTTCGCGCAATTCGGCCTGCGCTGCGCGATACAGGACCGGGTCGCCGATGTTGAGCCGCGCGCGGACCGCGTCGAGCGGTTCGGCAAGCAGGAGTTCGTAATCCTCGCCCGACAGCCAGCGCGCGGCCTTGCCGTGGCGATAGCCTTCGCGCACGGCCCTGGCGAAGCTGCGTGATCCGGTGACGCGCAGGCTCTTGAGCGCGGCGCCGACCGCGATGAACGCCCAGCCAAGGCCGCCGGTCTGCGCATAGGAAAAAGCGACGAGGCAGGCTTCGCCGAGCGGTTCGTCGGCCTGATAGCCGGTGACGACGTGCCAGATGTCGTGAATGTCGCGCTCACGCCGCCCGTACCAGGCGTGCGGATGTTCGATCCCGCGCTCGACATCGGCGTCGGCATAGCTGACATCGGCCAGGCCCTGTGCCGAATAGCCGGTGCGATCGAGGAAGGCGCGATAGGCCGCGCCGACGCTCCCCTGGGGCAGTGAGTCGAGCCAGGCCCGGTCGGAGAATTTCTCGGCCAGTTCGGTCCGGCGATAGGCGATTCGCCCGCCCTCCGCCGTGCTCAGCAAACGGCGATAGTTGCGCGCCAGCGTGTCGCCGTTCAGCGCGCGCATGATGCGGAACACCTGCACTGTATCGTCGCCATTGGCGAGCAGGCGACGCAGCGCGGTCAGCGCCGTCCCCCATTCGCGCTTGCGCGGTTTGCTCCAGTCGATTGTCTGAGTAGCCATGGGAACCACCGTTACTGACAGATGTGTCAATAAGTGGTTATCCCCGGCATTGCAAGGTGACAAGAGCTCTTGACAGAGTGACACGAATCATGACAAGAGCTCTTGTCATATGGACAAGACTTCTGGACAGGTCCGGTGAACAACCGGTTGCGTATCCTGCGGGCAGAGGCGGGTCTCAGTCAGGGGGACCTTGCACGCCTGCTCGGCGTCTCGCGCCAGACCGTCAACGCGGTCGAGACGGACAAATATGACCCCAGCCTGCCGCTGGCGTTGCGGATGGCGAAAATCTTTGGAGTGGCAGTCGATGAAATCTTCCTCGATGACTGGATCGCACCCGAACGTGACTGAGCTGACGCGGGGGCAACGTTGGCGCCGCCATGCGGTCGAGGCCTTGATCGGCGGCGTGATCGGTGCCGGTTTCGGCTTTGGCATGGCCAGCTTTGTCGATTCGACGGGGTTCGATCGGTGGACCATTGCCGAACTGGCCTCGCTGGGCATCGGCTTCATGCTGTTGTTCATGGGCGGTTTCGTGCTGGTGATGACCGCGTCGGAGGAGCGCTGGCGGCGGCTGGTGGCATTCCGCCAGCCGGGGAGTGAGCCGCCGGATCGCGACTCGATGCTGGCGTTCCGGCGACAGGGCGTGATCATCGCGCTGAGTGGGCCGCTCCTTGCTGCTCCGCCGATCCTGGCGCATCTCGGCCTGGGCGCTGATGGGCGCGTGATCGGCGCAGCGGCAGTGCTCGTGGCACTCGCGGGGCAGACCTGGCTGAACTGGCGGCTCTATCGCACGAGCGACGAGCTGGTGCGGCAGGTGACGATCCTGGCCGGCGCGGTGTGCTTCTGGGGTGCGCAGCTCGCGCTGTTCATCTGGGCGACGCTGGCCAAGCTGGGGCTGGTCGCGGACGTCGACAGCTGGACGCTGCTGACGCTGGTGATGGCGGTGTATCTGGTCGTGTCGACCTGGATCGGGTTTCGGCGCGGGCTCGGCCAGCTCTGAACGGTATGGGCGGGAAGGCGCGCGCGGCGCCTTCCCGGTCCGGTCAGACGCGCATCGGCATCAGCACGTAAAGTGCCGGCGACTTGTCATTCTCACGAATCAGCGTCGGCGCGGCGGCGTCGGCGAGGTGCACTTCGACCAGGTCGCTTTCGATCTGGCCGAGAATGTCCATCAGATAGCGCGAGTTGAAGCCGATCTCGAACGGCTGCGCGGCATACTCGCCGGGGACGTCTTCGGCGGCGGTGCCGTTGTCAGGGCTGGTGACCGACAGCGTGATGCGGTCACGGTCGAGCGCCATCTTCACCGCGCGGGTCTTTTCCGTCGCGATGGTGGAGACGCGGTCGACGCCCTGCATGAAGCTGCGCGGGTCGATCTTGAGGATCTTGTCGTTCCCGGTCGGGATGACGCGGCTGTAGTCGGGGAAAGTGCCGTCGATCAGCTTCGAGGTCAGGATCGCGGCGCCGAGGTCGAAGCGAATCTTCGATCCCGACAGCGACACGCCGACCGATCCGTCGACCTCGTCGAGCAGCTTGCGCAGTTCGGCCACGCACTTACGCGGGACAATCACGTCGGGCATCGCCTCGGCGCCCTCGGGGCGCGGGACGGTGACGCGGGCGAGGCGGTGGCCGTCGGTCGCGGCTGCCTTCAGCATGTCGTCGGCGACGTGCAGGAAGATGCCGTTGAGATAATAGCGCGTCTCTTCGGTCGAGATCGCGAAGCGGGTCTTGTCGATGATCTGCTTGAGCGTCTCTGCAGGAAGTTCGAACACGGTGGGCAGTTCGCCCTCCGCGATCACCGGGAAATCGTCGCGCGGCAGCGTGCCCAGCTCGAACTTGGCGCGGCCGGCATTGACCTTGATCTTGCCCTCCGCCGCGGTCAGTTCGACCTGTGCGCCCTCAGGCAGCTTGCGGGCGATGTCGAACAGGGTGTGCGCGGGCACCGTGATCGCGCCGGCCTGATCCACCGCCGCAGGCACGGTTTCGTCGATCTGCAGGTCGAGGTCGGTGGCCATCAGGCGCAGCGACCCGTCCAGCGATGCCTCGATCAGCACGTTGGACAGGATCGGGATGGTATTGCGCCGCTCGACCACCGACTGGACGTGGCTGAGGCCCCGAAGAAGCGTGGCGCGTTCGATCGTCGCTTTCATGTGTATTCCAAACCCCCGGGCGGTCGCCCAAATTCAACAGACGGCGCGTGGATTGCCGTCGGAAGTTCAAGCTATCCTTAACGCGAAAAAGGGCCGGAGCAAGCGGCTCCGACCCTTCGTCGCATTCATTTGTGGACAGGCGTTCGCTCAGAAACGGAAGCCGACGCCCACTGCGATCTGGTGACGATCGGTGTCGATGTCGAAATCCTCGGTGATCGCGCCGTTGCTATATTCGAAATTCGCGTTCGAATAGTTCGAGTAGCGGTACTCGAGCTTAGCATAGCTGTTGGTGCCGATCGCCTGCTCGATGCCCGCGCCGATGCGCCAGCCGTCGAGTTCGAAGTTCTGACGCAGTTCGGTCTCACCGTCGCTGGCGAGAACGTTCAGGCGGGCATTGGTGTAGCCGCCCTTGGCATAGACCAGCGTGCTCGGCGAGGCGAGGACACCGGCGCGCAGGCCGACATAGATGTCGCGGCCCGCACCGACTTCACCGAAGCCGAAGAAGTTGGGATCGGTCGACTGTGCCTCGACCTTGCCGGTCGAATCCGACAGTTCGGCCTCGACGCCGACCACCGCGCCACCGACGCCGATGTCATAGCCGAGCTCGACGCCGTACAGGAAACCGTCGACATTCTGGTCGTCGCCGTCGATGTCGCTGTCCTCGGTGCTGCCCGGACGGACGATGTCGTAACCGCCGACGACGCCGGCGCGGAAGCCGGTGAAGGTCGGGTCGGTATTGTCCTGGGCGAAGGCCGGTGCGGCGATCATGGTCGATGCGGCCAGAGCGGCGGCAATTGCGATACGCATACTGAAACTCCTTAACTCAACCCGTTGTCGGGCTGGGGGCTCTAATGACGCTGCGCCGCACAAGTTGCATGAACCCTGTATAAACATCGAAACCCGTTGCATTTTGGCAACAGGGGCGCCTAGCAGTGGCGGCATGCGCAAGGGACGTGACTTCATCGCCCGGCACGGGGAAACGGTGTTCAACGCCGCGCGCCGGTTGCAGGGCGATCATCCCCACACGCCGCTGACGCGCGCTGGCTTTGCGCAGGCGGACGAGATGGGGCAGGCGTTGCGCGCGCTGCTCGGGCCGACGCCAGCGCTGACGCTGTGGGCGTCGAATACCGGCCGTGCGCTGCAGACGCTGGCGGTGATCGCGGAGCATCTGGAACTGGACTGGCACGCCACGCGCCAAGACCCGCGCCTGACCGAGATCGGCATGGGCAGCTGGGGCGGGCGCACTTATGCCGAGCTGATGGCAGGAACCTTGCCCGTGATTTCGCCCACCGGGCTGCTCCACCCCGCCCCCGATGGCGAAACCTATCCGCAGATCGCGGCGCGCGTGTCGGACTGGTTGGCCGATACGAACGAAGATGCGGGCGACCGGCTGGTCATCATGCACGGCATCTCCAGCCGGGTGCTGCGCGGCGTGATGACGGGACAGGACGTGCACCCGGGATTTGCGACGCCGATCGCGCTCGGCTTGCCGCAAGGGTCGGTCGTGATGATCGAGCAGGGGCGGGAGACCGTCGTGCATCTGGGCAGCGGGCGGGCGCCGGCGTGATCGCGCTGCTGCTTGCACTCGCGCTGGCTAGCCAAGGCCAAGGCCGGCAGCCGATCGGGATTTACGAAAGCTGGGGTGCATTTCGCGATGCCGCCCCAGCGCGTTGCTATGCGATCACGCAGCCCGTGCGGGGGGGCGGCGACGCATTCTTCAGCATTGCCAATTGGCCGCGCGCAGGCACGCGCGGACAGGTGCATATCCGCCTGAGCCGCGCGCGCGACCCGCGCGCCAAGGTGACACTGGCGATCGGCGAGCGTCGTTTTGAGCTGATCGCGGGCGCAAGCGACGCATGGGCGCCGGATGCACGCACCGATCGCGCGATCGTCGCGGCGATCCGCTCAAGCCGGTCCATGAGCGTGGAAAGTGTTGCCAGGGGCGGCGGCGCGTTTGCCGATGTCTATGCGCTCAAGGGGGCGGCGACGGCGATCGACGCTGCGGCGATGGGCTGCGCGCGACGCTGAATGCGCGCAACCCATCGTGCCGGTTATTGCTGCGCGCTGGGCTGAGCCTGATCGCGCACCGCGACGATCGCAGCCTGAACCTTGTCCTTCACGCCGGGATCGGTTTGCGCGAGCGTCGCGATTTCGTTGAAGCGCCCGGTTTCAAGCCCGGCGCCGGTGACGGCTTCGGTCATCTTCGCCGTCTTTTCGGCGGCGGGGATGGACGCATCCTTGGTCACCGCATCAGCGGCGAGCGCGGCCTTGGCGAACTTCGTCACTTCCTCATCGGTGACCGGAGCGGGCGCCTGCGCCTGCGGTGCCGGGGCGGCGGGGGCGGTGG
>VYKS01000106.1_pt1 | contig 53240 bp, 42 predicted proteins | sample 5114511 | NCBI WGS metagenome assembly VYKS01 (sample SAMN12291795, study PRJNA351875) | freshwater metagenome | isolation source: freshwater lake | place: USA: Michigan, Gull Lake | collected 2011-07-05 | reverse complement strand
CGGGCGCCGGCCGCGCGCTCCGCTGTCGCCACCGCGCCGCGCGGGGGGCGCGTGGGAGCCCCAAGGCAGATCGTGGCGAGGCGTTCCACCATCTCGACCAAGGCCGCGCCCTCCAGCGCTGTCGACCAGCGAGACAGATGGTAAAGCGCCTCGTGCTCGAAGAAGGCGTGGAGCACGCGGCCGTCCAGTGCGGACAGTTCAAAGCGTTGCGCCGTGCGGATCCAGAAGTCGCGCCAGAGTCGCGTCCAGGCGGCCGAGGGGCCCTGGCCAGGCCAGGCGGTTACGGCTTCCTGATAGGTCAGCGCCAGCGGGCGGGCGGCCGAAGTCCATGCGCCGAGGACATGAAGCAGCGCCCAAGCCGCGCCATCCGGGGAGGGGGGAAGGGCGGCGATTTCGCTCTCGCGGTCGACCAGCCAAGCGCCGGTGTCTTCGACGCCTTGCGCAACAACTGCATGTAACAATCGTTCTAAATTGCCGAAGTTGTAGTGGATCGCGCTGGCGGATGTGTCCGCTTGCGCGGCGATAGCGCGCGCCGACGCCGCAGCGATTCCCTCTTGGGCGACCAGAAATCCAGCGGCCGCAACGAGGCGCTGGCTGGTGTTGCTCTGCGCTTCCGGCGTTTGTGCGGCTACGGATGTTGTCGGTGGTGGGGGGGGAGGGGAGCGGGCGACCATGGCGCATATTCCCCGGCCCCATCGGGATCGCAAGGTCTGCCGCTGCTGATCTTCGACCTTCGTGGAAATGAAACATAACATTCGTTCTACAGTCACAGCAAAAGCCTAGATGCGCCTCAAGCACGGCGTCGGCCGGACAAGCTCGGGGACAGACATGAAACGGCAATTCCAGACGGCGCGGCGCGCCGGCCTGATGGCGGGCGTCGCGGCCCTGGCGCTGAGCGGGGCCGCGCACGCTGCGGACGCGACGACAACTGCGCCGGCCGACGGGGTAACGGGTCTTGAGGAGGTCGTCGTCACCGCCCAGAAGCGCAAGACCAACCTCCAAGACACCCCGATCGCCATCTCGGCCATGGACAGCGAGGCCCTTAAAGCCCGTCACGTGCAGTCCGTTGAGGATCTCGGCGACGGCTCCATACCGTCGCTGCGCGTAGCCCCATTCTTCGCCCGCAAATCGGCCCTGACGATCGGGATGCGCGGTATCGGCGCGCTCGGCGACGCTAACCAGCCCGCGCGCGATCAGGCTGTCGGCGTCTATGTCAACGGCGTCTATCTGGGCCGGGCCCAGGGGCTGGGCTCGGCGCTCTACGACGTGGAACGCATCGAGGTTCTGAAGGGCCCGCAAGGCACGCTGTTCGGCCGCAACACCGAGGGCGGCGCTGTCAGCATCGTGACGCGCGCGCCGACCGGCGAGTTCGGCATGAACACCACGCTGGGCTACAGCAACTACGAGGGCTACAAGGCCGAGAGCCACATCGATCTGCCGGCGTTCGCCGGCGTCAGCGTCAAGATCGACGCCTTGGTGACCAAGCGTGGCGGCACGACCACCAATCCGAGCACCACGGCGCAGCCGGACTTCAACAGCTACGACAAGCGCGGCTTGAACCTAGAAGCCGCGTGGCGGGCCTCCGCCGTGTTCAAAGCCGACTACGCCTATGACGTCTCTTACGACGGGTCGACGCCCTATCTCGTTCAACTCGAGAAGCGCGGCGCGCTGGCGCCCGCGCCTTTGACGCCGCCGCAGCCCAACCGCGCCAAGAGCGCCTTGGTCGGCGTGCCCTTGCAACTGAGCGAAGGCCACACCTGGGGCCATCGCCTGAATATGACCTGGACCCTGGCGGACAACCTCGATCTGAAATCGATCAGTTCCTACCGCAAGCTGAAGCAGACCCAGTTCGACAACGGCGCGGTGGCCCTGTCGGTGTTCGTGCCCAACGCGCCTTTCGCGCGCTATAGCGTCGCGCGCGTCTGGCAGGATCAGGTCAGCCAAGAATTCCAGCTGGTCGGCAAGACCGAGCGCCTGGAATATGTCGCCGGCGTCTTCTACTTCCGCGAGAAGGTCAGCGACAACGCCCAGACCCCGAACTCGTTGCAGTGGAACGCGACGGGCACGGGCTTCACCCCGCTGCCGGTCAATTTCAGCACCCATCCCCTGGACCGCGCGAGCCACGTCGTCACCACCAGCTACGGCGCCTTCGGCCAGGGCGCTTGGACCCCTCCGGTTTTTGAGGACAAGCTGCACGTCACGGTCGGCGGGCGCATCACCCGGGACGCCAAGAAGGGGCAACTGGACGTCGTCAACGGCGCCTTGCCTAGCTATGTCGACGCCAACAAGAACACCATCGTGGGCAAGGTGCCGCTGGACGAGTCCTGGAGCCACTTCGACCCGATGGTCAGCCTGGCCTATGACGTGACGCCGGACGTCAGCCTCTACGGCCGCTGGGCTACGGGTTACAAGGCGGGCGGCGCCAATTCGCGCTCTCTGACCTACCGCGCCTTCGATCCTGAGAAGGTCGAGATGTTCGAACTCGGCGCCAAGACCGAGTTCTGGGATCGTCGCGGCCGGGTGAACGTCGCGCTCTTCAGCGGCGACATCAAGGACGCGCAGGTCGACTTCAGCGTTCTCGTGCTGAACAACAATCGTGGGACTCTGGAGACCACCAACGCCGCCAGCGGCAAGACCAAGGGTTTCGAGCTCGACTTCGCCTTCGTGCCTCTCGAAGGGCTGACGCTCTCAGGCGCCTATGCCTATACCGACATCAAGCTCTCGAAGGCGTTCAACCCCTTCACCAACGCGCGGTCGACGATCTATCCGCTTTACAGCCCCAAGAACGCTGGCAGCGTGGCGGTGGATTATGTTCGTCCGGCCTTCGGCGCGACGTTCAAGGCGCACTTGGACGCCAACTTCGCCGACGCCCAGATCACCAATACGACGGATCCGACGCCCAGCGACAAGTCGTTCACGATGAACGGTCGCCTGGCGCTGGCGGATATCCGCTTGGGCGAGGGCGCCTCGGCCCTGCAGTTGTCGGTATGGTCGCGCAACCTGACCAACAATTCGTATGCCTTCCTGCGAAACACCAACGCCGCCCTGGGGACCTACGCGATCTTCAACGAGCCGCGCACCTTCGGCGTCGAAGCCAATGTGAAGTTCTGAGGATGGGAGCGCTGAACGTGGATCGCCGTCTCTTTCTCTCCGCCGCCGGCGCTTGGGCGCTCGCGCCCGCCGCGCGCGCGGCTGTCATCCTGGACGCCAAGGTCGCGCGCACCGCACCCGGAGCCGTGCGGCTTGATTGGACGGGCGCCAGGGCTGTCTCGGTCTTCGTGTCCGCCGACCCGGCGGCCGCCAAGCCCGCCATGCGCGCGTTGAAGACGGCCGCTGGCGCGACCGCCGAACTCGGCGCGCCGGTGTCGCCAAGACCCTATTTCCTGGTGACGGCGGCGGATGGTCGCCAGACCCGGGTGGCCGAGCGCCTGTTGCCGCTGGAAGGCGGCCGCAATTTCCGCGACCTTGGCGGCTGGCGGACCGCTGATGGACGTCAGGTCAAATGGGGCAAGATCTATCGCTCCGGCGTGATGAGCGGACTAACCCTGGCCGACTTCGCCTATCTGTCGAAGCTGGGTGTGACCACCATATGCGATCTGCGAAGCCCGCAGGAGCGCGCGAGCGAGCCCAGTCCGTTCCTCAAAGCGGGCGGAGCAAAGGTGATCGCCACGGACTACGACATGAGCGCTTCGATGGCCGCGTTCGCGAAGCTGTCGAACCGCGAAGAGGCTATCCAGGGCTTTGCAGACGCCTATGTCACGTTCCTGGACATGTTGACGCCGCACTACACGGACATGTTCGCCCGCCTCGTCGCCAACGAGGGACCGCTGACCTTCAACTGCAGCGCAGGCAAGGACCGCACAGGCATGGCGTCGGCCCTGATCCTGTCCGTGCTGGGCGTGCCGCGTGAAACGGTGCTGCAGGACTACGCTTTGACCGAGGTCTATACGCCGCCGTCCTACTACATCCAGCAGATGCGCCAGTCCGGTGCGAGCACCAGCGGCGTCTCAGCCCAGCAAGCCCAGGCGCTCGCCAAGCTGCCGCCCGAGGTTCTGCAGGTCATCATGGGGTCCGATCCCGAGGTCATGCGCCGCGCTCTGGCGACCATCGACACCCGGTTCGGCGGACCGATCGCCCTGTCCAAGGCTCGCTTTGGCCTGACCGATGCGTCGGTCGGCAAGCTGCGGAGAGCGTATCTCGTCTGACATGCCTGGGGCGGCGGTCCTCTCGACCCAGGAGCGTTCAGGTCCGCTGTCGGAGGACGGTCGCGCCTTCCGAAACGCTCATGAGGTTTGAGGCTCGGCCGCCCCGTCGCCAGTCCTCACACACGCGCTAATCGCGGCCGCGAGTTGGCGAATGTCGATTGGCTTGGCGACAACCGCGTTCGCGCCGCCCCTCCGATAACGTTCGACCTGTTCAGGCAAGGTGTTGGCGGTCAGGGCGATGATCGGCGTGGGCGCGACGCCTGCGTCGGTTTCCTTGCGCCGGATTTCCGTGATGGCGGCTTCTCCGTCCAGAACCGGCATCTGCACGTCCATCAGCACCAGATCCCAAAGTTCCGCCTCGAAGGCTTGAAGCGCTTGTGCGCCATCCTCCACCAAGACGGCGTTCAAGCCGAGCTGTGACAGGATTTCGGCGAGCACCGTGCGATTGACCGCATTGTCTTCGGCCACGAGCACTCGCAGTCCAGATGGGGCGCTTGGCGCTGGATCATGTACGGCGGAGGGGGCTTGTTCGGTGGGGGCGACCGCGATCCTCAAAGGCAGGCTGACCGTAAAGGCCGAGCCGACACCCAAGGTGCTTTCGACTGAGATGTCGCCGCCCATCAGACGCACGAGCTCTCGGCTGATGGTCAAGCCAAGGCCGGTGCCGCCATAGGTGGCGGCGGTCGAGCGCTCGGCCTGGGCGTAGGCCTGGAAGACGCGGCTCAGCGCATCGGGCGTCATACCCGCGCCCGTGTCGGTGACGGTCAGCAGAAGCGTGTCGTCGATACGGCGGGACCGGATCGTAACGGCGCCCGTAGGGGTGAACTTCAGCGCGTTGCCGACCAGATTCATCAGCACTTGTCGCAGTCGCAAAGGGTCGCCCAGGACGAAGGCGGGGGTCTCATCGTCGAGGTCCAGGATCAAGGCCAGGCCCTTGCTCTCGGCTACGCCCGCGAAGGTGGCCTTCACGCGCCGCAGGGTGTCATTCAGGCAGAAGGCGGTCTCGTCCAGCTTGATCTTACCAGCCTCGATCTTCGAGTAGTCCAAAGCGTCGTTGAGAAGCTCCAGCAGCGATCGCCCGCTCTCCTGCAAGGCCTGGAGCCTGGCTTGCTGCTCGGGGACCAGGGGGTGACGCGACATGATCTCCGCCATGCCCAGCACCCCGTTCAGCGGCGTGCGGATCTCGTGGCTCATGATCGCCAGCAGTTGGGATTTCGCGCGACTGGCTTCATGGGACGCACGCGCCTTCTCAAGGGCCAGGGTCCGATCACGGCGGTCCAGACGTTGGGTCAGAGCCTGCACGCGCGCGGCGGCCAGGGTCACGCCCAGAAGCCCCAGGCCTGTCACCCAGAGAAGGATGGTGGCCGACCGGTTCGCCGTCTCCAGGTTTCGGAGGCTCTCGGCAAGGTCCTGCTGTTGCCCGTCACGAAGGGCTGTCTGGGCGTCGCTCAACGCAAACAGCGCGGCAAGTTCGCGCGCAGAGGGGCGTGCTGGAGATCCCAACACGGCCAGTTTCTCACGGTCGGGAAGGGCCGAGACCGCGCTGATCGCCAGCTCCAGTTGCTTCACCTGAGCGCTTCGCGCCGTATCGTGTTCGTAGAGTTGAGCCAGTCGTCGCAGCGCGCGATCACGCGTCTGGATGATCTCGTTGCGCCCGCCCTGTGGTCGCTCTGTCTCGTCAATACGTCTCTGATGATCCGCCGCGTAAGTGTTGTCGAAGACCGTGTCAGCGACGGCGATGCCCTCGAAGGCGGTTTCAATTCGTCCTTGAGCGACATCGACACTGTGCTGCGAGAATGCGCCCAGGACGACACAGAACAGGCACGCCAATGGACCGGCGATGAGGGGCGCGCGGGAGCGCCGGAGTCTCGACCAGCGAACCAAGCGTCGAAATTGAAGCATACTGTTCTTTCGGCTGTCTGGTCTGAATTAGACGAAAGGAGGTGATTTGAGGTAACTGATCTCGGGTTTACGGGAGCCGAAAATGCCGCCCGGCGCCGTTAGGCGCGCCCCTTGCGGCTAGGGAATCGATTGCATCGTGTGATCTATCAATTCTGATTCGGAGTTTAGATTAATCAGCTGTCGCGGCCGCTGTAACAGCATTCTCTACAACTTGCGCTTTTGGGCCTTATGCTGCCTCTATCGTCAGAGTTTCTTCTGGGCTCGCAGGTGAGCTTGGAAGGCCTCGACGAACAACCGGACCTTGGCCGGCACGAAGCGGGTGGTGGGATAGACCCCCCACACCGATTGCGTCGGGATGACGACGTCGCTGGGGGTAATTTCAATCAGACGGTGACTGGCGAGGTCATCCTGAACGTTCCAAGCTGAGAGACGAACGATGCCCAGGCCCTCGATCGCGGCCTGTTGCAGCGCCTCGAAACTGTCGGCGACAAAGCGTCCTGAAACACGCTGTTGCACCGGCTTGCCGCCGCGCTCAAAAGTCCACTGGGTCATACCGGGCAGCAGCAGGCATTCGTGTGCGGCGAGGTCGGTCATGATCTCGGGCGTTCCGCGCCGCTCAAGATAGCCAGGCGAGGCGTAAAGACCACGCGGATTATCCGCCAAGCGGCGGGCCACCAGCGTGCTGTCGCGCATCGGGCCGATCCTCAAGGCCAGGTCGATGCCTTGAGCGGCGATGTCGACAATCCCGTCGGTCAGCAGCAACTCCGCGCGCAGATCGGGATTGTCGCGCAGGAAGCTCGCCATCATCGGGGTGACGATCTTGCGCCCAAACGGCACCGAGGCGGTGATGCGCAACAATCCCGATGCGCCGGCCTTAGCTGGGCGGACCGCCGCGCGACCTTCGGCCTCTTGCTCGAGCATGGCTTGAGCGTGCGGCAGAAGGGCTTCGCCCTCAGGCGTCAGAGACAACGAACGCGTGGTCCGATGAACCAGGCGTACGGAGAGCTCGGCTTCTAGCGCCGCCAGTCGACGTGAGGCGGCCATGGGGCTGACACCGAGGCGACGCCCTGCAGCGGCTAGGCTACCGGCCTGAGCGGCTTCGACGAACACAGCCAGGTCAGCGAGGTCCATTATATCGAAATCCGTTGTGGCGGTTTCTCTTATCGCATCACTACTGCGCGATGCAGAGATAATCCATGTCCTTCCCGCAGCGCGCAAAGGTTGCGGGAGACTTTTTATGAGGATGTTCGCTCAATCACCGGTCCGGTCGGTCGGACAAAGCCTGGGCAAGGGTTTGACCTTTACGATGGCGGTGGCGGCCGGCGTCGCCGTGGCTAACATTTACTACAGCCAGCCCATGTTGGGCTTGATGCAGCGTGACCTGCGCAGTGGATTGGCGGGGCTCATTCCGACCGTGACGCAGTTGGGTTACGCGGCGGGGCTCTTCTTTCTGGCGCCGTTGGGGGATCTGCTCGAACGCAGGCGCCTGATCGTCGTCCAGTTCTTGGTTCTGACGCTGGCCCTGATCGCCGCCGCTGCGGCGCCCAGCGCGGCCTTGATCATCTTGGCGTCCTTGATCGTGGGCGCGGCCGCCACCGTGGCTCAGCAGGTCGTGCCCTTCGCCGCGCATCTGGCGCGGCCCGAGCGGCGCGGCGTCGTGGTTGGGGCAGTGATGTCGGGCGTGCTGTGCGGTATTCTGCTGAGCCGCACCCTTGCGGGGTTCGTGGCCGCGCACGCCGGTTGGCGCGAGATGTTCTGGTTGGCCGCGCCCTTGGCTTTTGCCGTCGGCCTCTGGATGGCCGTCCGCCTGCCGGTCAGCAAGCCCGAGACCGATCTGACCTACGCCGCATTGTTGCGGTCGCTCGTCCAGCTGTGGTCTGCGCTTCCGGGGTTGCGCCTGGCCGCGGTCACCCAGGCCCTGCTGTTCGCCGCGTTCAGCGCCTTCTGGACCATCCTGGCCCTTCGCCTCCAGCAGCCGCCATTCGGACTGGGCGCCGATGTCGCGGGGCTGTTCGGGTTGGTCGGGGCTGTCGGGGTCCTGACCGCTCCGATCGCCGGGAGGATCGCCGATAACCACGGGCCACGCGCCATGATCGTGCTAGGCGCGGTCCACGCTCTCGTCGCCTGGGCGGTCTTCGGGCTGTGGAGCTCGCTCGCCGGCCTCGTCTTTGGGGTCATCCTTCTGGATTTCGGCGTACAGAGCGCGTTGATCTCCAATCAACATGTCGTCTACGCCCTCCGTCCGGAAGCCAGGGCGCGATTGAATACGATCTTCATGGGCGCGATGTTTCTGGGCGGCGCGACCGGCTCCGCCGCCGCCACGCAACTCTGGTCCTGGGGAGGATGGGCCGCAGTCTCCGCCCTCGGCGGCGGGCTCGCGGCGATCGCCACGGGTCTGCAGCTGGCCAAAATGAAGGAAAAGGTATGAGAGGCTGGAAGAGGAAATGGGGGGATACGACAGGTGTTAAACCTGTGACACCTCGTTGAATGACCCTAAATCTGCATGAAATCCAGAGTCTTAACGATGCGGCGCTCCGTGTCGGCTTGGCTAGGCTCGCCTGGCCGGACATCCTTGTGCGTGATGACCTGAAATGGAGAAGAAAGCCGCGCATGCCGAGAGTTTCGTCGTGTCCAACTCCGATACTTGGTGCGTTCGTGGCGGTCGGCCTGCTGTTGTTGGTCTAGCCCGGCGATGGTCTCGCCCAGACCGCCGCCACGGCGCGGACGACGACGCGAAGCGACCAGACCGCCGCGGTCCTTCGCTGGCGTATCGTTCCGCCGCACCACGAAACCATCAAGGCCTATGTCGATGCGGGCGCGAAAGAGACCAAGGCCCATGTCCTCACCGAGCGGAAAAGATCTGAAACATCGACGGCGCGCTTGTAGGCCCGCCACCACTCGGCCCGTTCCTGCCCGGGGGGGGCGGGGGGAGCTCTGGGTTTCAGCCGTAACCGATGGTCAGTCGGCCTAGGTCTTGGACGCCTTGCCCGTCGACGATTGTGGACGCAGGAGCGCTCTGGCCCCCAGGGCGAAGAAGCCGGCCGTCAGGCCCCAGAACGCCGAGCCTACGCCAAACAGCGTTAGCCCGGAGGCCGTGGCCAGAAAGGTGACGATCGCCGGATCGCGGTCGGCGGTCGGCGCCAGCATCCCTTCGATCGCGCCCAGCAGGGCCGGGATCAAGGCCAGTCCCGTCAAGGCCGCTATGACGGTGTGCGGCAAGCTCAAGAAGACGCCGACCAGGAACGGCGAGAACAGCGCCAAAAGAAGGTAGAAGCCGGCGTAGATCACCCCGACAGCCCATCGCCGCGTCGCGTCGGGATGAGCTTCCGGATTGGTGCAGATGGCCGCCGTGATCGCCGCCAGATTCACCCCGTGCGCCCCGAAGGGCGCGGCCAGCAGGGACGCCAAGCCGACGCCGGCCAAGAGCGGGCGCGCCGGCGGGCGATAGCCGGCTGAGCGCAGCACCACGAGGCCAGGCAGGTTCTGCGAGACCAGGGTCACCAGGAAAAGCGGCAGGGCGAGACTGACGATCGCTGCGGCCTGAAAGACCGGCGTTTGAGCGGCCAGCATCCCCAGGACATGGCCCGAGGACGGCCAGGAAAGGCCGCCGCGCGTCAGGGTGAGCGCAACCCCGGCCATCAGAGCCAGCAGCATCGCATAGAGCGGAGCGCGCTGCCGAGCCGCGAGGAAGACCGCCAGGATCAGGCCGACCAGAACCGGGTCCACCGTGGCCGTGCGAAAGAGAGTCAGGCAGAACGGCAAAAGGACACCAGCCAGCATGGCGGAGGCGACGGCGCTCGGGATCCGTTCGGCCAGTCGACCCAAGGCCGGAATCAGGCCGAGCACGATCGCCAGCAGGGCCGAGATGACGAAAACGCCGAGGGCGACAGGCCATGAAATGTCAGCGGTGGTTCCCGCCAGCAGCGCCGCGCCGGGCGTCGACCAGGCCAGTACGACGGGCATCCGCAGGCCCAGCGACAATGCCCCACCGGCAAGGCCGATGGACAGGCAAAGGGCGGTGACAGCCGAGCCTGTTTGTTCGGCGCTCGCGCCCAGCACCTGCATGACCTGAACGACCAGCGCAACCGTTCCGCCGAACCCGATCAAGGTGGCGATCAGGGCGGAGGACCAAGCGGTGATGGGGAGGGTTCTGAAGGCCATGGGTCTCGTCGCATAGCAGGATAGCCGCAACCGCTTCCAGCCGCCTCATGGGCGCAGCCGCCAGCGCGGACGGCGCGGTGGCGGCTGGCTCAACGAACGTCGAGATGGGTGTTTGCCTTACTTCTTTTTGCGGAACGCGGTCTTGGCGGCCGTGTCGATCACATCGGCCACCGCGTCAGGGCGGCTCAGGAAGACGACGTGGCTGCCCTTTATCTCCACGGCTTCAGCGCCGATGCGGATGGCGGTCTTGCGCAACAGCTTCGGATCGATGGCGCCGTCCTCGGTCGCCACGACGAACCAACTGGGCTTCACGCGCCAGGCGGCGTTTGTGACCTTGTCGCCGAAGGCTGACATGGCGATCGGGACCTGGGAGTCGCGCATGAAGGCCGCGTCGGCGTCGCTGATATCGGCGGCGAAGCCCGACTTGAACTTGGCCAGATTGACGAAGCCGAAGCCGTCGGCCTGCGGCTCGATGACGAAACCGGCAGGAGCAGGGATCTCGGCGAACTGGTCGCCGGTGGACTCGCCGGTGTCCGGCGCCAGGGCGGCGACATAAACCAGGCCCGCGACCTTGGGGTCGGCGCCGGCCTCGGTGATCACCGTGCCGCCGTAGGAGTGGCCGACCAGGATAGTGGGACCGTCCTGGCGGGCCAGCACGCGGCGGGTGGCGGCGACGTCGTCGGCCAGCGAGGTGAGCGGGTTCTGTACGATGCTGACCTTGTAGCCCTTGGCGGTCAGGCGGTCGTAGACCCCGCGCCAGCCGGAACCGTCGGCGAAGGCGCCGTGGACCAGGACGACGTTGCGAACGGTCGGAGCGTGTGCGCCATGCGAGGCTTCGGTCTGAGCGTGCGCTGCGCCGGCGAGACCGGTCAAAGTGACGGCGACAAGGATGTTGCGAGCTTGACGGATCATTGGAGCTTTCCTTAGTAAAAGCGAGTCGACACTTATTGTTGAAATAAAAATTATCGCGATAATTATCTTTTAGTGGTGACTTAGGCCGCTGTCCAGAGAAATTTATCGCGATATGTTTTTCGAAAAGGCCCCATACGAGGCGCCCGGAGACGACCACGAGCGCCTGCGCCTCGACGATGAAACCAAGGTCTGAGCGTTAAGGAGCCGCATCTAGGGCTGCATTGGGGTCTGAGGCGCCGGCGACTCCGAATCCCCAGGTCGAGTAGCGACCGGCGAGGTCCTTGATCAATTGAGGTGCTCAGACGGTGGGGATCGTGCCGCCGTCGATGACATACTCCGCGCCGTGAATGGCCAAGGCGCGGTCTGAAGCCAGGAACGCAATCAGTTCGGCGACCTCTTCGGGCTTGGCCGGCCGGCCAAGCGGAATGCCGCCAAGGGCGGTCAGGATGCTTTGTTTGGCCTCGTCGAGGGTTCCGCCCGCGCTGTCGGCTATCCGGCGCATCAGGTCCTCGGCCGCCTCGGTGTGGATCCACCCTGGCGACACGACATTGACCCGCACGCCCTTGGGCCCGACCTCCTTGGAAAGGGCCTTGCTGTAGGTGGTGAGGGCGGCTTTGGCGGCGGCGTAGGCCGTGGTCGACTCCGGAAGAGGCAGCGTCCTCTGGATAGACGACACGTGGACGACCGCGCCGCGTCCGCGCGACAGCATCTGCGGTAAGAGCGCCCGATCCAGACGCACCGCAGTCATCAGATTGAGGTCGAGCTCCGCAGCCCAGTGCGCGTCGGACAGCGCTGAAAAGCCGCCGCCGGGCGAGGACGACCCGCCCAGGACGTGGATGAGAACATCGACGCCGCCGAAGCGTTCGATTGCAGCCTCTGCCAGTTGGCTCGCGCCATGCGGCGTCGTCAGGTCGACTTGCACGACAGAGGCGCCAGCGGGGGCGTTGGCGGCGCTGCGAGCGGCGGTGATGACGCTCGCCCCGCCTCGCAGCAGGCGTTCGACCGTCGCGCGTCCCGCGCCCTTAGTGCCGGCGGTGACCACGGCGCGAACGCCTTCGAAGTCGACGAGGTTCATGGCGTGATCTCCAGGTCGGCGATCTGCTCGTCCTCGAGAACAAAGAAGTAGCGCAGATCCGTAGGGCTGCCGGGGAAGTCGCCGGTGAGGCGGGCGGTCACGACGATCCGGCCCTTGTCGACGGCGATCGCGAACGGTTCGACGCTGTAGGTGTACTTTTTAGACGACTGTTCTTTCCATCGCCGGATGGAGTCTCGCCCCACATAGGTGTTGCGCTCGTCGCGCACGATCGCTCCGCCGGTAAAGCACTGGGCGATCGCGTCTGCGTCCTTGCTTTTGTCGATGTCGAAGTACCGGGCGATGGGAGGGGGCAAATTGATGGTCATGACAGCTCCTTTCTCGTAGGCGGGGCGCCGGTCCAGGGACCGTTTCCTTTGAAGTCGGTTTCACGCGCGGCCGATGAGTTCAAATAGCGCTGGACCAGTATCCATATAATCGGGACAAATCGGCATGTGGTGTTGTGCTGGAGGGGACAATGGAGCGCCTCAAGCTCATCGAGCTGGAAGCCGTGCTGGCCATCGCTCGCAAAGGGTCCTTCCGGGCGGGTGCGCTGGACTTGGGCTTATCGGCGACTGCTTTGAGCAACACGGTCGCCAAGCTCGAACAACGGCTTGGCGTGCGAGTGTTTCATCGCACGACCCGCAGTGTGTCGCTGACGGACGCGGGGCGCGCGTTCGTCGCGCAACTGCGCCCGGCGGTGCAAAGTATCCATGACGCTGTGGAGGCGGCGCGCTCGCAGCAGGATACGCCGTCCGGAATGCTGCGCATCAATGCTTTCCCGAGCGCCGCGCGGGAGATTTTTGAGCCGTTGATCCTGGACTTCGTACGCAGTTATCCCCAGGTGCACGTGGATCTGGTCACGGAGGGCAAGCTGGTCGACATCGTCGCGGATGGCTTCGATTTTGGCCTTCGACGCGCCGATCTGGTTCCGAGCGACATGATCGCCCTGCCGCTGGGCGTCCCTCGCGGCCACGCCGTCGTCGCCTCGCCCGACTACCTAACCGAACCGCCGCGTGTTCCGGCGGATCTGCTGAACCATCCGTGTATTCGGGTTCGGCTGCCCAACGGCGCGCTGCTTCGCTGGGGGTTTGAAAAGGCGGGCGAAGTCATCCACCTCGATCCCGAAGGGCCCCTGACCCTCGATGAAACAAGTCTCGTGCGCGCCGCTGTCCTGGGCGGCATGGGCATAGGCTACCTGATGGAGGCCGATGTCGGCGAAGACATCGCCGCTGGCCGAATGGTCCGGTTGCTGGCGGACTGGACCCCGCCGATTGCGCCGCTTTGCCTCTACTATTCAGGCCGTAGAAATGCTTCGGCCGCGTTCAGGGCGTTGGTTCAAGCCGCGCGACGGTACGCCTCGCGCCAAACGCCGGCATAGCAAGGCTCTTCTTCATCCCACCAAGAGCTGACGCCGCAACGGGAACATGAAGAGGAGGGGCCCACTGCGGTTAGTCGGCAAATCCCTCACGCACGGCGTACGAAACCATCGCTTCTGGCAAATAGCTGGCAAGCAAAACCAAACGCCGCTCGGCATCGGGCTGTTGGTAGCCAATATCTTGCTTTTACCGAGGAAAATGGTGGATGCGACAGGGATTGAACCTGTGACCCCCTCGGTGTGAACGAGGTGCTCTCCCGCTGAGCTACGCATCCGCCGTGTGGAGGGCCCCGGAGGGACCGATCCGCGAGAGGACGGGGGCTATAGCCCGGTGTTCGGCGCGGGGCAAGAGGCCAAAAGCGTCATGCAGGCCTTGGGCACGTCCAAAAAGCTGTGGATGACCAGATCAGCACCCAGGGTCTCGACGGGATCCTCGGTATAGCCGAAAGACACCAGCACGCCTGGGACCCCCGCGTTGCGGGCGCCGAGCGCGTCGTTGACGCTGTCGCCGATCATCACGGCGCGGGTCACGTCTCCGCCCACGGCCGCGACGGCGGCGGCGACGTGGCGGCCGTCCGGTTTGGCGGCGGGCGCCAGATCCGCGCCGATCACCGCCTCGAAGTAGGGGGACAGCGCCACGGCGTCGAGCAGCGCCACTGACAGGTTGGTGAGCTTGTTGGTGCAAACCACGAGCTTCGCGCCGACGGCCTTAAGGTCGGTCAGGACCTCGATCACGCCGGGAAAGGGCGCGCTCTCGTCGGCGATGCGGCCAAGATAGACGTCGATGAAGCGCTGGACGAGCGCGGGCGCGTGCTCGGTGTCGAGCGGCGCGCCGGCCGCCGCGAAGCCTCGCTCCAGCAAGGCGCGTGCGCCCCGGCCCACCATCAGGCGCACATCGTCAAAGGGCAATGGCGGTAGTGACTCTTGGGCGAGGATCGTGTTCAGCGCGCCTACAAGGTCGGGCGCGGTATCCACCAGCGTCCCGTCGAGATCAAAGGCGATGGTCGCCCCGTTCAGGTCATGAAGCGTGTTCATAGGTCTGGCGTTTCGGCCAATTGCCCGGCTAATGCAACTTTGGTTCGCCTCCAGGGAGTCGCGAGAGCCATGACCGTCCCCGCCCCCAAGTCCCCCCGCCCGCGCGCCGCCGTCATCCTGGCTGCGGGGCAGGGCACGCGGATGAAGTCTCCGACACCCAAGGTGCTGCACAAGTTGGCCGGTCGAACCTTGCTCGATCACGCCATCGACGCCGCCGAGGGGCTGGGATGCGAGCGCATTGTCGTCGTAGTCGGCGCCCACAGCCCTCAGGTCGGCGAGAGCGTGCGCAAGCGTCTTGGCCCCCACGCCACGGTCGTCCAGGATCCGCCGCTCGGAACGGGCCATGCGGTTGTGGCGGCCAAGGAGGCCTTGGCCGACTTCGAGGGCGACGTCGTCGTCACCTATGCCGACTGTCCGCTGACGACCGCGCCGGTGATCGCGCCGCTGTTCGATCTGATCTCCAACGGCGCGCATGTCGCGGTTCTGGGCTTCGAGGCGCAGAACCCGACGGGCTATGGCCGACTCATCCTGGCGCCGGGTCATGTGTTGCTGCGGATCGTCGAGGAGAAGGAAGCCGATCTCGCAACCAAGCAGGTCAAGCACTGCAACTCCGGCGTTCTGGCGGCCGATCGTGCGGTCTTATTCGACCTGCTCGCCAACGTCCGCAACGACAACGCCAAGGGTGAATACTACCTGACCGACGTCGTCGGCTTGGCGCATGAGCGCCACCTATCGACCCGCGCGGCCTTCGCGCCCGAAGCTTCGGTTCAGGGGGTCAACGCCCAGACGGAGCTCGCCGCCGCCGAGGCCGTCTGGCAACAGAACCGTCGCAAGGCGCTGATGATCGAGGGCGTGACGATGCCGGCTCCGGAAACGGTGCATCTGGCCTGGGACACGCAGATCGCCGGCGGTGCGGTGGTCGAGCCGTTCGTGGTGTTCGGTCCCGGCGTCAGCGTCGCCAGCGGCGCTGTGATCAAGGCCTTCAGCCATCTTGAGGGCGCTTCGGTGGGCGAGGGAGCCTTGATCGGTCCCTACGCCCGTCTGCGGCCCGGCGCCGAGATCGGCGCCGAGGCCCACATCGGCAACTTCGTCGAGGTCAAGAAGGTCAAGGTCGGCGCGGGCGCCAAGGCCAACCATCTCAGCTATCTGGGCGATGGCACGGTGGGCGAGAAGGCCAATATCGGGGCCGGCACGATCTTCTGCAACTATGACGGCTTCGACAAGTTCGAGACCCACGTGGGCAAAGGCGCCTTCATCGGCTCCAACAGCGCGCTGGTGGCGCCGGTGCGCGTCGGCGACGGCGCCATGACCGGCTCGGGCTCGGTGATCACCCAGGACGTCGAGGACGGGGCGTTGGCCCTGTCGCGCGCCGACCAGAAGACCAAGACCGGTTGGGCCACCAAGTTCCGGGCCATCAAGCAGGCCCAGAAGGACAAGAAGAAGGACAAGAAGGCATGAGCGCCGACGACCAGAAGCGTATTTCGGGTGAAGCCGCCGCTGAGCTTGTCGAGACTGGCATGGTGGTCGGCCTGGGCACCGGCTCCACGGCCGCCTGGTTCGTCAAGGCGCTGGCCGCGCGCGGCCTGAAGGACATTCGCGGCGTGCCGACCTCCGACGCCACCGCCGCCCTGGCCCGCGAGCTGGGTATCCCGCTGGCGGCGCTCGACGACGTGAAGACCGTCGACCTGACCGTAGATGGCGCCGACGAAATCGGCCCTGGCCTGTCGCTGATCAAGGGCGGCGGTGCTGCGCTGCTGCGCGAAAAACTGGTCTGGGAAGCCTCCAGCCGCTGCGTCGTGATCGCCGATGCGGCCAAGCGCGTGCCGGCCCTGGGCAAGTTCCCGCTGCCGATCGAGGTGGTGCGCTTCGGCCACGTTCATACGGGCCATCGCCTGGCCGATATCGCCGCTGAATTCGATCTGCCGCCGCCGCGCCTGCGCGCGGCCGAACGCGGCATGGTGGTCACCGACGGCGGCAACCTGATTTACGACATGGCGTCGGGAAAGATCGACGATCCGACGGCGCTGGCCGCAGCGCTGAAGAGCGTGACTGGCGTCGTCGATCACGGCCTGTTCCTCGACCTCGCCGACGAGGCCTTGGTGGGCACGGACGAGGGCGTGGTGCGCCTGCAGCCCTGACGCCCTACATAAGCCGACCCGTTTTGCTTCCGGAGGCCGCTCATGGCTGACTACGACTTCGACCTCTTCGTCATCGGCGCGGGTTCCGGCGGCGTGCGGGCCGCGCGGCTCGCGGCGCTGAGCGGCGCCAAGGTGGCCGTGGCGGAGGAGTACCGTGTGGGCGGCACGTGCGTGATCCGCGGCTGCGTGCCCAAGAAGTTCATGGTCTACGCCAGCGAGGTCACCAGCCAGCTGAAGACGGCCAAGGGCTATGGCTGGACGATCGACGACGCCCGTTTCGACTGGAAGACCTTCCTGCATGAGAAGGACGTCGAAATCGCCCGTCTGTCCGGCATCTACGTGACCAACCTCCAGAAGGCCGGCGCGCATCTGCTGCACGGGCGCGCCCAGATCGTCGACGCCCATACCGTCGAGGTCCTACCTAAGGACGGCAGCGACGATGCGGGAACCTACACCGCCCGAAAGATTCTGGTCGCCACTGGCGGACGTCCGGTGCGCCCCGATTTCCCGGGAGCGGAGCGGGGGATCACCTCGGACGAGGCGTTCCACATGCCGACGCTGCCCAAGAGCGTACTGGTCGTTGGCGGCGGCTATATCGCCGTGGAGTTCGCGGGCATCTTCGCAGGTCTCGGCGTTCAGACTACCCTGCTTTACCGGGGCGCCAACATCCTGCGCGGCTTTGACGACGACGTGCGGATGCACCTGGCCGACGAGCTTGAAAAGCGAGGGATCAAGGTCGTTCTCGGCTGTTCGCACAAGAGCATCGAGAAGATGGAGGACGGGCGACTGCTCAGCACGCTGAGCAACGACCTGACTTTCGAGACCGAGGCTGTGATGTTCGCCACCGGTCGCGAACCCTACGTCCAGGGGCTTGGACTGGAGAAGGCCGGCGTAAAGCTGAACGACAAGGGCGCGATCGCGGTCGACAAGTACTCCAAGACCAATGTCGACAGCATCTGGGCCGTGGGCGACGTCACCGACCGGATCAATCTGACGCCGGTGGCGATCCGCGAGGGCGCGGCCTTCGCCCAGACAGAGTTCTACGGCAATCCGACCACCTTCGATCATGACCTGGTCGCCTCGGCTGTCTTCTCGCAGCCGCCGGTCGGCGCGGTAGGCATGAGCGAGGCCGAGGCGCGGCAGGCGTTCGGCAAGGTCGACATCTATCGTTCCGTCTTCCGCCCGATGAAGGTCACCTTCTACGGCGGGCAGGAGCGATGCCTGATCAAGCTGGTGGTCAAGCAGGACGATGAGCGGATTGTCGGCGTCCATGTGGTCGGCCCCGACTCGCCGGAGATCATCCAGATGGCTGCGATCGCAGTGAAGATGGGCGTGACCAAGCCGCAGTGGGACTCCACCTGCGCGGTCCACCCGACCCTGGCCGAGGAATTGGTGACGATGCGCGAGAAGTACATTCCGGCCGAAGTCGGCGGGATTGGATGATCCTGGCGAGCGTTCCTGAGCGGCGGACCCGATGGTTGGGCGCGCTTGCCGTCTTCGCGATGGTGATGACGCCGCTCGTCGGTTACCTAATCCCGCTCTGGTACGCGGCCTTGCTGAGTTTGGTCGGCCTCCTGGCGGCGCCCACGCTGGTAAGGTCGAGGCCGCCGCTGCTGCCTGTATTGGCGTTGATCGTCCTTGTCGGGTGGGCCCTGCTGAGTCTCAACTGGAGCCCGGCCGCGCCTCATCTGGCGGACCTTCGGCGCGGCAAGGACCTTGAGAAGTTCACCGCGCTGAAGCTGGTGTTTCAGCTGGCGCTGTATGGCTCCGCCGTCGCCGCCTTGTCGCAGATGTCCGCACGCTCGGCGCGCTTGGCAGGGCGTGTGATGCTGGCCGGTGTGGCGCTTTTGGCGGTCATAACCTGCGTCGATGGCGTGCTAAAAGCCTCTATTTATCAGGGGTTGCACAACCTTACCGAGGAACCGATCCGTCCCGACCTCGCCGTCGTGAAGGTCTCGCAGGCGACCTACCCGGCGATCCTGCTCTTCTGGCCATGCGTGCGAATTCTGGACGCCTGGTCGTTTCGCGGGCGCAATCTCGTGATCGCGCTGATGGCGGCTTGCATCGTCGCTGGCGCACACCTTACGGGCGCTGATGCGCCGGTCGCGGCTCTGCTTCTGGGCGGCGTCGCTTGGCTTGGAACGCGGCTGACCGGCAAGCCCTTCGTGCGCGCGTTGATCCCGGTGGTGTCGGCCTTGTTCATCTTCGCGCCGCTGGTGGTGCTATGGGGCGTGCGTTCGGGACTCTTTGCCTGGCTGCACCAGATCGCGCCCCCGTCGTGGGATCATCGCCTGAACATCTGGGCGTTCACCGCCGACAAGATCGTTGATCACGCCTTGCGGGGCTGGGGTATCGACGCCAGCCGCACCTTCGGCCCCGCCATTCCCCTGCACACGCACAACGCGGCGCTGCAGCTTTGGCTGGAGCTTGGATCGATGGGCGCTGCGCTCGCCGCCGCGTTTTTCGCCTGGATCATCTACCGCATCGTCGCTTGGACAGGCGAAAGTCGGCGGGACGGCGCCATGGCGGCGGCGGCGACCGTCTCCTATCTTGTCATCGGCGGGCTGAGCTTCGGCGTCTGGCAGGAATGGTGGATGGCCCTCGGTGCGCTAACCGCCACTGCATGCGCTGTGGCGCAAAAATCGAGCGCGTTGCGTGTGTAGTCTGGAAACGAATGTTCTTTGTGGGGCAGATGGCGGGCGCTGTTCGCATGATTTTGCCTTTTCCGTTGTTCTGCGGTATCTACCGCGCCCTTTGTAGTTATCGAGCCTCGACATGACCGCCCGCTGGACCCCCGCCGCCTGGAGAGCCAAGCCCGCCAAGCACATCCCCGCCGACTATCCGGACGCCGGCGCCGTGGAGCGGGTCGAGCAGACGCTTCGCCAGATGCCGCCGCTGGTGTTCGCCGGCGAAGCGCGCCGACTGAAGAGCCAGCTCGGCGAGGTGGCCGAGGGCCGGGCGTTCCTGCTGCAGGGCGGGGACTGCGCCGAGAGCTTCAAGGAATTCCACGCGGACAATATCCGCGACACCTTCCGCCTGATCCTGCAGATGGCGGTGGTGCTGACCTTCGCGGGCGGCAAGCCGGTGGTGAAGGTGGGCCGCATCGCCGGCCAGTTCGCCAAGCCGCGCTCGGAGCCGATCGAGGTCCAGGGCGACGTCACCCTGCCGTCCTACCGCGGCGACATCATCAACGGCATGGACTTCAACGAGGCCGAGCGGGTCCCCGATCCGGATCGCCTCCTGAAGGCCTATGGACAGTCGGCTGCGACGCTGAACCTGCTGCGCGCCTTTGCCAGCGGCGGCTACGCCGACCTCTACAACATTCACCGCTGGACCCTGGGCTTCGTCGGTGACAGCCCGCAGGGCGCGCGCTACCGCGAACTGTCTGAGAAGATCAGCGAAGCCCTGACCTTCATGTCGGCGGTCGGCGTCACGCCCGACACGCAGCCCGACTTGCGCCGCGTCGAGTTCTTCACCAGCCACGAGGCCCTGCTGCTGGGCTTTGAGGAAGCCATGACCCGCGTCGATAGCACCTCGGGCGATTGGTACGACACCAGCGCCCACCTGCTGTGGATCGGCGAGCGCACCCGCCAGTTGGACGGCGCTCACGTCGAGTTCATGCGCGGCGTAAAGAACCCGATCGGTCTGAAGTGCGGCCCGACCATGGAAGGCGATGACCTCCTGCGTCTGATCGACGTCCTGAACCCGCACAACGAGCCAGGCCGCCTGACGCTGTACGGCCGCTTCGGCTCTGACAAGATCGCCGACCGCCTGCCGCGTCTGATGAAGGCGACCAAGTCGGCCGGCCGCTCGGTGGTTTGGGCCACCGACCCGATGCACGGCAACACGCTGAAGGCCTCGACCGGCTACAAGACCCGTCCGTTCGACCGGATCCTGTCCGAGGTGAAGAGCTTCGTGGAGATCGCCCAGGCCGAAGGCGTGCATCCGGGCGGCGTACACCTGGAAATGACCGGCCAGAACGTCACGGAATGCCTCGGCGGCGCGCGCGCTGTTTCGGAAACCGACCTCGGCGATCGCTATCACACCCACTGCGACCCGCGCTTGAACGGTGAGCAGGCGTTGGAACTGGCCTTCCTCGTGGCTGAAAAGCTGAAGGCCGCTCGCGACGACCAGCGCCGTCTGGCGGCGGGCTAGCTACTCGTCCGCGCGCGACGCTCTCTAGCGCCCCTTCCTAGGCCCGTATAGCGTCCTTGGAAGGGGAGGACGCCGATGTCGGAATTCGGCTTTTCACGCCGCGCGTTGCTTCGACTGGTCTCGAGCGGCGCGTTGGCGTCTGGCGCCGCAGCCAGCAACCAAGGCGACACGCCTGCATCAAACCCCTTGAGGTATCTGGACACTGCGCGGCGTCTGACGGTTCAGGCGTATGTGAACACTCATGGCCCATTCGACTTTCTGGTCGATACAGGCGCCAACAGTTCGGTTATCGCCGCCGAGCTGGCCGCCCAACTGGGTTTGCCGCGCGGGGCCGAGAGCCGTCTTCATAGTATCGCCGGAACGCAAACGGTCGCCACCGCGCGTGTGGCCCGTTTGGCTGTCGGAAAGCGTGTTCGAAATGACTTAGTTGTTTCGGTGTTGCCCCGTGAACAACTTCGCATGGACGGGGTCCTTGGCTTGGAATGGCTCGCGCGCGCCAGCTTGCTCCTCGACTTCAAGCAAAGGCGGATGACGGTCGGGGAAGCCTTACCCGTGCCCGATGCCCGGACCGTCATTGTGAAATCCAAGCTGCTACGAAGCGGCTTGACTCTGATCGATGCTTTTATGCCACTTCAGCGTCTTGTCGCCTTTGTTGATAGCGGTTCCACTACCACCGTCGGCAACTTGGCGATGCTTGAGGCCGCCAGGCAGAACAACGCTCTAATCGGCGAACTGAACGGCACGGAGCTCCGTAGCGTCACGGGTCAGGTCCTTGCTGGAAGAGCGGCGACCCTATCCCGTTTGACGTTAGGCGGGATGACGCTACGTAATATTCCGCTGGTGTTCGGGCCAATCCACACCTTCGATTATTGGGGCTTTCGTGAGCAACCCGCGATCGTGATCGGTGTTGATATCCTGCAGCGCTTCGACCGGGTCTCTATGGACTTCAAGCGCAACGAGGTTCGATTCCGCGTTCCTGGTTAAGTCATAGAACGTCGATAGGTTTGCATTGCAGCACGCGGCGTCTTGACCCGCCGCGCGGGGCTCTCCAATGGTTGCTTCAAGGGAGAGACGAATGCGTTTGGGCCAGAAAATTAAACGGGAAATCCGGTTTCTGAAGGGGCTGTCCCGGACGCTGAAGCGTGTGAAGACGATCGCTCCTGATAGCGCCAATCTGGTCTGTGATGATCTGGAAGCCGCCGTCGACAAATGGGGCGCGCGTCCAGCCATCACCTTCGAAGGCAAGACGATCAGCTACGGCGAGCTGGACGCCATGGCGAACCGCTACGCGCACTGGGCCAAGGGGCTGGGCCTTACGCGCGGCCAGACGGTCGCGCTGTTCATGCCTAATCGCTTGGAGTACCTGGCGATCTGGTATGGCCTGAGCAAGGTGGGGGTCGCCACGGCCCTGATCAACAACCAGTTGACCGGCGCGGCGCTGGCCCACTGCCTGAACATCTCGCAGGCCATGCACTGCATCGTCGATCCAGAAACCTCGCCGTGCTTCGAGGACGTGAAGGCGCAGCTTGAGCGGCACATGCAGCAGTGGGTGCTGGGGCCCGTGCACGGTGACCAGCGCGACCTCCTGAAGGCCCTGAAGAGCTGCAGCCACCTGCGCCCCGATCGCGAGACTGCTCGCGAGGGCCTCACCGCCTCCGATACGGCGCTCTATATCTACACTAGCGGCACCACCGGTCTGCCCAAGGCCGCGCGCATCACGCACATGCGCGCTCAGCTTTATATGCGCGGTTTCGCCGGCTCGACCGGGGCCAAGGACACCGATCGCATCTACATCACCCTGCCGCTCTACCACGCTACGGGCGGGCTCTGCGCCCTGGGCGCGGCTCTGCTGAACGGCGGTTCGGTGGTGCTGCGCAAGAAGTTCTCGGCCACCCACTTCTGGCCCGAGGTCGTGGCCGAGCAGTGCACCATGTTCGTCTACATCGGCGAGCTTTGCCGTTACCTCGCCAACCAGCCCGAGCACGAGCTGGAGCGCGCTCACAAGATCCGCATGATCTTCGGCAACGGTCTGCGCGCGGACGTCTGGGACGATATGCTGGACCGCTTCAAGGTCGGCGACGTGCTGGAGTTCTATGGAGCTACTGAAGGGAACGTCTCGTTCTTCAACTTCGACGGAAAGCGCGGCGCGATCGGCCGGATCCCGGGCTACCTGCGCAAGAAGTTCAATTTCAGGATCGTCAAGTTCGACGTCGAGCACGAGATGCCCGTTCGCGGTCCCAATGGCTGTTGTATCGAGGCGGGACCAGAAGAGGTCGGCGAGTGCATCGGCCATATCGGCAGCGACGCGCGCTCGAACTTCACCGGCTATGCCGACAAGGCCGCGACCGAGAAGAAGGTGCTGCACGACGTCTTCGATAAGGGCGACGCGTGGTTCCGCACCGGCGACCTGATGAAGGTCGATCACGACGGCTACATCTACTTCATCGACCGCATCGGCGACACCTTCCGCTGGAAGGGCGAGAACGTCGCGACCTCCGAGGTGTCCGAGCGCCTCGCCGGCTTCGAGGGCGTGCAAGAAGTGAATGTCTACGGCGTCAAGGTGGGTGATCTCGACGGCAAGGCGGGCATGGCCTCGCTGGTGATGGAGGGTGATCTCGATTTGGAGGCGTTCGCCAAATATGTCGACGAGAGCCTGCCCAGCTACGCCCGCCCGCTGTTCCTGCGGCTCCAGAAGGCGATCGAGACCACGGGCACCTTCAAGTACCGCAAGATCGATCTGGTCAACGACGGCTTCGACCCTTCCAAGACCAAGGATCCGCTGTACTTCCGCGATCCGGGCAAGGGCTATGTGAAGATCACCAGGGCGCTGTGCGCCAAGATCGAGAGCGGCGGCTTCAAGCTTTAGCGGCCGAGGCAAGCGATGGGGGCGTTCGGCCGCATCCGAACCCGCGCCGGGCGCGTAGTGTTATCGCGAGCGGTGATGGAGATCGCGATATGGCGGAGAGCAGCGTGAGCCGGCGTGCGGGCCTTGTCGCCTTGGCGGCCTCGGTGACGGCGGCGTGCTCGCCGCTCTCGGTGTTCGCCAGGTTCACGCCCAAGGACGCCGCGCGCCGCGAGGCCCGGGGCGCACGCTACATGGACGGTCCGCGCGGCGGCGTCGACATCTACGCCCCGCCGATCGCCCATGATCCCGCGCCCGTCGCGGTGTTTTTCTATGGCGGGTCGTGGGACAGCGGCCGAAAGGGCGATTATGGCTGGGCCGCCCGCGCCATCGCCGCTCAGGGCTTTCTCACCCTGGCGCCGGACTACCGGCTGTTCCCCGAGGTGCGCTTCCCGGACTTTCTCGATGACTGCGCCAAGGCGGTGCGCTGGGCCGCCGACAACGCCGCCGCTCTCGGCGGCGATCCGGCGCGGATCGTGCTGATCGGCCATTCGGCGGGCGCCTATAATGCGGCCATGCTGGCGCTGGACCCGCGCTATCTCGACGCCGTCGGCGTGCAGCGCAAAGCCGTTCGTGCCTTCGCCGGCCTGTCGGGACCCTATGATTTCCTGCCGCTCAAGGGACCTGTGACCGAGCGAACCTTCGGGCAAGCGCCAGATCTTGCGGCGACGCAGCCGGTCAACTTCGCCCGCGCCGATGCGCCGGCCGCATTCCTAGCGACCGGGGACAAGGACACCACCGTCTATCCGCGCAATACCCGAAAGCTGGCCGCCGCCTTGCGGGGGAAGGGCGCAAACGTCGAGGAGAGGCACTATGCCGGCATCGACCACGCGGGCGCGGTGCTGGCGCTATCGCGACCGTTCCGAGGCAAGGCGCCGCTCCTTTCCGACATGACGAGCTTCCTCAAGGCCGCCGCGACCTGACCGGCCTCGCCAAGGCCTTGGGCCTGGGTCTTGCTTCCGCCGTGCGATTGAACCAGCGCAGGTTCGTGTCTATATGGCGGGACCTGTTCCAGGGCCTTGTGTGTGGCGGCCCAGAAGATTTCAGTTCATTCAAAGGGATAAACTTCCCCGCCATGCTGCTCACCATGCTGAAGGCCAAGCTGCACCGCGCCACGGTGACCCAGGCCGACCTCGATTACGAAGGCTCGATCGCCATCGACCGCGACCTGCTGGACGCCTCGGGCATCCTGCCCAATGAGCAGGTCGATGTGCTCAACATCACCAACGGCGCGCGCTTCACCACCTACGCGATCGAGGCGCCGCGCGGCTCCAAGGTGATCGGCGTCAATGGCGCGGCCGCCCGTCTGGTGCAGAAGAACGACCTGGTGATCGTGGTCACCTACTGCCAGATGCCCGCCGAGGAGGCGCGCAACTACGCACCGACCGTCGTCCTGCTGGACGAGGGCAACCTGATCAAGAAGGCGGCCTGACCGATGACGCGCCCCTGGATGAAAAGCGGGGCGCTGGCCGTTCTCGCCGCGGCGGGCCTGGCCGCCTGCTCGCCCAAGCTGCCCGACGGGATCGATGACGCGGTGCTGGCCCAGTCCATCGGTCGCCAGATCGGCTCGGGTTCCACCTGCGTGGTCATCGCCGACGCGGCCAGCGGCAAGCTGGTCTGGCGCGGGGGCGGCTATGTCACCTGTTCGCGCAACCTGCCGACCTGTGATGGCGTCGTGACCACGGCGGAAAAGCTGCTGCAGGCCAACCTCGGCAAGCCCGCGCGCTTCTTCAGCTGCGACAGCGGCTCGGCCCCGGCCAATACGGTGGGCTGGGCGATCGGCCCGGTGCCGACCGGCGCGGGCAAGCCGGCGCGCAACCTGACCTATGTGGCGGTGATGGAAGGCGAGCGCGCCTTGCCGGGGCTGGAGATCAAGGACCGCGTCGAGCAGGCCTTCGAGAAGGCCGGGTTCTAGCCCACACAAGCAGGCCGCCGCCGGGACATCCCGACGGCGGCCTTTTTCTGTCCCGTCGCCGGGCTTACTGGCTGACTTCGTAGACCGCGCTGACGTCGACGCGGACCTTCAGCTCGCCGGCTGAAATGCTGGTGGCGTCGGCCATCTCGCGCTTGGCCATGGCGAACACCGGCATCGGGGGCGGGGCGGGCGTATAGCCGCCGCCTTCGCTCAGATTGACCAGCCGCACGGCCTTATAGCCGGTGGCGCGGCCATACAACTCGGCCTTCGCCTGCAAGGCCTTCACGGCGGCGAGCCGTGCGGCGTCCTCGGCGGCCTGGGGATTGGCGAGGCCAAAGCTGATCCCATTGACCGTATTGGCGCCGGCGCTGACCGTGGCGTCCACCGCCGCGCCCAGCTTGGCGAGGTCGCGCACCGTGATCGTCACCTGGTTCGACGCCTGGTAGCCGGTCAGCTTGGGCGGCTGGTTCTGCTCATAGGCGTACTGGGCGTTCAGGCTCAGGTTCGAGGTCTGGATGTCACGCGCGGCGATCCCGGCCTTCTTCAGGGCGGCCATCACCTGGTTCATCCGCGCGCCGTTGGCCTTCAGCGCCTCGGCCGCCGTGGCCGCGTCGGTCTGGACGCCCAGCGTGATCGTGGCCATGTCCGGCGCCACCTGAGTCTCGCCATAGGCCGACAGGGTGAAGGTCGTGGCCTTGAAGGCCGCGTCGTTACTTTGGGCCAGCGCCGGCGCGGCGGCGCCCAGCAGCAACGCGCCACCCAGCAGGGCGGGCAGGGCGATGGCGGGCAGGCGGCGAGCAGTGTGAGTCATCGATCTTTCTCCAAGGCAGTCCGGCGCAGATAGCGTCGCCGCACGGCTAGGGTTCCTTCGTGACAGCCTCAACCTGAACCGGAGCTTTAAGCCGCGTTCGGCTCATGCTAATCCGCCGGCTCGCGTGCGCTTCGGCGCGACTCCGCGCGGGCCTGTAGCTCAATGGTTAGAGCCGACCGCTCATAACGGTCTGGTTGGGGGTTCGAGTCCCTCCAGGCCTACCACCTTCCCGCCTCGCCCCGAAAACAACGGCCTAGGCGCCGATGGGAAGTCGTCTCTGGTTCATATTGTTCATGAAATGTTCCGGCCTTGAGCCGCAGCTTCAAGGTGCCCCGACTCGGCGTCAAAACCGGACGCCCCCTCCCTCACGCCCCGTCGACTCTCCGCCGCCAACCGGGCACATTTCTTAACGGCGGGGTTGTTCCGGAGCGCTGTCGCGGCCGCGACGCGCGGAGCGGGACACCCTTGAGCCGTCACCCCAAGATCCCGGGCTAGAGGAGGCCTCGATGGACATCGATCCCGATCGCCTGCGCGCGATCGTGGGCGCTCTGGGCGGTGTCGCCGTCTACGGCTGCGTGCAGATCGGCGCGCTGGGCGTCGTTGAGCGCGGCCTGCTCATACGGCTGGCCTGCGCGGCCGCCTCCGCCATGATCCTGGCTGGGTTTCTGGTGCGGGTGGGCTTGCCGGTCATTCCCTGGGCGCCGCTGCGCGAGGCCTATCTGTTCGGCTTCGTCGTCGGCGCGTTCAGCTGGGAGCTGCTGCCGATCGTCTTCCGCGCCGTGCGGCGGCGGGCCCGTGAGCGCCTGGAGCGTCCCTGAGCGGCGGGCAAAAAAGAGCCCCTGTCGGGCAGGGCCGACAGGGGCGCTAAGGCCTTTGGGGAAGGCTTGCAGGATTAGAACTTGTAGCTGGCGCCCAGCAGGAAGGTGCGGCCGTAGCGCTGGTAGTCGATCACCTGGCGGGTGTCGCCGTTCTGATAGGTGGTGAACGGCTCGTCGGTCAGGTTGTTGACCTGGGCCAGCAGCGACAGGCCTTCCATCGGGCCGTCGTTGAAGGTGTAGCCGACCTGGGCGTCGACGACGCTCTCGCCCTTGACCATGCGATAGTTGCGGCCGTTGCCGAAGCCGGACACTTCGCCCAGGAACTTCGAACGGTAGCGGTTGCTGATCCGCGCCGAGAAGCCGTCCTTTTCGTAGTAGACGGTCAGGTTGGCGACGTTCTTCGACAGGCCCGGGATCGGGGTCGAGGGATCGCTGGGGTTCGGGCGGATCTTGCTGTCGGTGTGCGAGGCCGAGAAGACCGCGCCGAAGCCGTCCAGGGCCGGGGTGAGCAGGGCGCCCGGCATCGAGAGCGTGAACTCGACGCCCTTGATCGAGCCGCCCTTGCCGTTCTGCGGCGTCGAGACGATACCTTGGCGCAGCGCCGGTTCCGGACCGCTGGTGACAGGGAAGCCCTTGAAGTCGAAGACCAGGTTCTGGTCGTAAACGTAGGTCTTCAGATCCTTGTAGAAGCCGGCCAGCGAGACATAGGCCTGACGACCGAAGTACTTTTCGTACGACACGTCGAAGGCGTTGGCGCGCCAGGGCTCCAGCTCCGGATTGCCGCCGCTGCCGCCCCAGGGCGAGAAGTTCACATTGGTCGAACCGGCCTTGGCCGGATCATAGCTGTAGGTCTTGGACGCGCGCATCTGGTCCATCCGCGGACGGGCCATGGTGCGGGCGGCGCTGACGCGGATCACCTGTTCGTTGCCCAGGTGGAACTGCAGGTTCGCGCTGGGCAGGACGTCGGTGTAGGTCTTGCCGCCGCTCAGCTGGGCGCTCTTCACGCCCGTCCCCGAGCCCGTGGCGCCGAGGGCGACCGAGCTCTGGTCGGTGTGGACGACCTGGAAGCCGACATTTCCGGTCATGTTGACGCCGCCGAGATCGGTGTCGATGTCGGCCTTCAGATAGCCCAGCGTGACCTTTTCCTCGACGTTCCAGCTCTTGACCAGCACGTCGGCGTTGGGGTTGCGGACCAGGTCATAGACGCCCGAGCCGATCAGGGCGAACGGGTCGTAGCTGACCATGCCCTTGATGCCCATGAACGCCAGCGAGGTCGTGCCCACCAGGGCGTTGCTCGGAATGGCGACGCTGGCCGGATTGCCCTTCACGCGCAGGAACCACTCGTCGTTGATCAGCTGCTTGCTGCGCTCGCTGTAGTTCACGCCGAAGTCGAGGGCCTTGATCGGGCCGTTCAGCATGCGCTTGGCCGACAGGCGGATGGCCTTCAGCTCGTCCTCGATGGTCGGCTTGTTCAGATAGCCGTCCTGACCGCCGGGCAGGGTGGCCGCGTCCGTGCCCCAGCCCTGCGGGCTGGTCAGCTTGATCAGGCTGGCGTCCGCATAGTTCAAGGTCGAGTTGAACTGGGCGACGCCGTCGCTGTCCATGGTGAAGCCCAGGGTGTCGGTGGCCCCGACGCCGCTGCGGCCCGTGCCCGAATAGCTTTCCAGGATCTGGTCGGTGCGCTTGACCTTCGACCACGACAGGTCGGCGGTGACGGTGGTGTTGTCGTCGATGAAGAACTTGTTGTTCCAGCCGAAGGCCTTGACGGTGTTGTCGCGCGTGTTGCCGTCGTTGCGGACCACGCCCTTTACGCCCGAGAACGTGCCCTTGGTCACCAGCTTGTCCGTCGAGGCGTAGCCGGGCTGCAGCGTGGCCGACGACCAGTACAGCGGCAGCTCGATGCCGCGCAGGATCTGGCGGTTGTCGAACTTCGAATAGAAGACGTCGATGGCGCCCGAATAGTGCTCGTTCGGCTTGAACTCGAGGACACCGATGACGCCGTCGCGCTTTAGCTTCGAGGACATCACGTACGGCTTGGCGCCGCCGACCACGAGGTTGCCGGCCGAGTCGGCGGTCGGATAGCCCCAGGCGTTCCAGCGCTCGGCCTGATAGGGCGACTCCATATGGGCGTAGCCCAGGGCCAGACCGACCTTACCGTCGGCGAACTGGTCGATATAGGAGATGCTGAAGCGGTTGCCCTTGGACGACGTGCCGGCGTTCAGGGCGCCGATGTCGTTCCACTCGTAGCGCGCGCCGACCGCCAGGGCGCGCTTGCCATAGGCCAGCGGGCGGACGGTCTGCATGTCGGCGGTGCCGGCCAGGCCCTGGCCGATCAGGGCGGCGTCGGGAGTCTTGTAGACGACGACGGCGCTCAGCAGTTCAGACGGATACTGGTCGAACTCGACGCCGCGGTTGTCGCCGGTCGAGACCTGCTCGCGGCCGTTCAGCAGGGCGGTGGTGAAGTCCGGCGCCAGGCCCCGGATCGAGATGACCTGCCCGCGGCCGTCGAGGCGCTGGGCGGTCAGGCCGGGCAGGCGGGCGATCGACTCGGCGATCGACACGTCCGGCAGCTTGCCGATGTCTTCGGCCGACACGGCCTCGACGATCGAGGTCGAGCTCTTCTTCAGCGAGATGGCGCCTTCAATGCCGCGACGGATGCCGGTGACGACGACTTCCTCGACCTTGGTGTTGTCAGAAGCGGCGCTTGCGGTCTGGGCTTGGGCCGAGCCGGCCACGGCGAAAGCCAGGGCAAGGCCCGTGGCCCCGCCGGCCATGAGCCAGGCGCGACGGCGCGAAAATTGGGTGTTCATGCGAGTTCCCTCCCTGTCCGGCTCTGCGCTGTTGTGTCGTGCGGCGGGCCGTTGTCGCAAAATACTGCAAATTAACGGTCCGTAATCAACCCAAAAAAATGCAAACGCAGATCGCCTGGAGCCCCTGGGCTCCCGGAAGTGGGGATGATGTGGCCGATTTGCTGCACATTTGATGATCGGTTTTGGCGGGAAGGGTCGCAAAAGCCCTCAAGTTGACGGATTGACAGCTTGCCAATGCGACTGCAAATTCTTGCAAAGAATTGCAATGCCGGCCGCAAGTCGCGCTGCGCATTGAGGGAGGGGAGCGATGTCGGCCTTAACGCCCTGGCGGCGGATGCTGCTGGCCATGACGGCCATGAGCGCGCTTGGTGTGAGCGCAGCGGCTGCTCCGGCTTCGTATCTGCAACGCAAGCCTCAAGACGAGGTGATCTACTTCGTCTTGCCCGATCGTTTCGAGAATGGCGACGCGACCAATGACCACGGCGGCCCCGCGCGAGGGGCCCTCGTCGACGGTTTCGATCCCACGCGAGCGGGCTTTTATCACGGCGGCGATCTCAAGGGCGTGACGCGCCGGCTCGACTACATTCAGGGACTGGGCGCGACGGCCCTTTGGCTGGCGCCGATCTTCGTGAACCGGGCCGTGCAAGGACCGCCCGGCCAGGAGTCCGCCGCGCACCACGGCTACTGGATCACCGACTTCACCGACGTTGATCCGCATCTGGGAACCAAGGCCGACTTCAAGGCCTTGGTTGACGCCGCCCATGCGCGCGGCATGAAGGTTTATATGGACATTGTCGTGAACCACACGGCCGATGTCATCCAGTACAAGGAATGCCCGGACGGCCGTTGCGCTTATCGCGGCGTCGCGGACTATCCCTACGTCCGCCATGGCGGGGTCGACGGTGCGCCGATCAATGACGGCTTTGACGGCAAGGATTTCGGCAAGCTCAAACGCGCGGACTGGGCCTATACCCCCTATGTCCCTGCCGGCCAGGAGCGCGCGAAGGCGCCGGCCTGGCTGAACGATCCCATCTACTATCACAACCGCGGCGACAGCACCTTCGCCGGCGAGAGCTCGCTGCTGGGCGATTTCGCGACCTTGGATGACGTGTTCACCGAGCACCCGCGCGTGGTCGAGGGCTTCATCGAGGTCTACGGTCGCTGGATCGACGATTTCGGCATCGACGGCTATCGCATCGACACCGCCCGCCATGTGAACCCGGAGTTCTGGCAGGCCTTCGTTCCGGCCATGCTGGCGCGCGCCAAGGCCAAGGGCATCGAGAACTTCCACATCTTCGGTGAGGTGTTCGATCCCGATGTCGCCGCCTTGGCGCGGCACGTGAAGGTCGACAAGCTGCCGGCGGTGTTGGACTTCGCCTTCCAGGCGGCAGTCGCCGATGTCGCCACCGGTCGCGCCGGGCCCGAACGGCTGGCCGCCGTCTTCTCCGGTGACGTCATTTATGAAGGCGGTGAGGCCACGGCGCGTCAGTTGCCGACGTTCCTGGGTAACCACGACATGGGCCGTCTCGGTCACTTCGTGCTGAAAGCCCGCCCGCAGATCAGCGACGATGAGTTGCTCGCCCGCGTCACCCTGGCCAACGCCATCATGTTCACCGCGCGGGGCGCGCCGACGATCTACTACGGCGACGAGCAGGGCTTTACCGGCGACGGCGACTACGCTGACAGCCGGGAGGACATGTTTCCCAGCCAGGTGGCCAGCTACAACGACAACCGCCTCGTCGGCTCAAGCGCCAAAGGGGCGAGGCCGGCTTTCCAGGCGGATAGCGTGCTCTACCGTCGCATCGCGGCGCTCGCCAAGCTGCGGACGGCGACGCCCGCCCTGCGCGAGGGGCGGCAGGTGACCCGCGTGGCCGACGGCAGGTCGGGCCTGCTGGCCCTTTCGCGGTTGATGGCGGGAACCGAGGTGCTGGCCGTCTTCAATAGCAGCGACAAGCCGATCAAGGCGCGCGTACCGGTCGAGATGGGGTCTAGGGCTTGGAAGAGCCTGTACGGAACCTGCGTTTCCAGCGCCGCAGCGCCGGGCAGCTACAGCGTCGAACTGGCGCCGTTCGACTACATGATTTGCGTTTCCGAGGGACGATCGTGACAGTGCAGGTTCTAGAGCGCCCCGGTTTGGAGACGTCTATGAACGCCGAATGGTGGCGCGGCGCGGTCATCTATCAGGTCTACCCGCGCAGCTTCGCCGACTCGAACGGCGACGGCGTCGGCGACCTGCCCGGGATCACCACGCATCTGGACCACATCGCTTCGCTAGGCGTCGAGGGCGTGTGGCTGTCGCCGTTCTTCAAGTCGCCGATGAAAGACTTCGGCTACGACGTCTCGGACTACTGCGACGTCGATCCGATCTTCGGGACCCTGGCCGATTTCGACGCGCTGATCGCGCGCGCCCATGCGCTGGGCCTGAAGATCATCATCGATCTGGTCTTCTCGCACACCTCGGACGAGCACCCGTGGTTCGCCGAAAGCCGCCAGGATCGCTCCAACCCCAAGGCTGACTGGTTCGTCTGGGCCGACGCCAAGCCCGACGGCAGCCCGCCCAGCAACTGGCAGTCGGTGTTCGGCGGTCCCGCCTGGACCTGGGACGCCCGGCGCGGTCAGTACTACATGCACAACTTCCTCAGCAGTCAGCCGCAGCTGAACCTGCACAATCCGGCGGTTCAAGAAGCCCTGCTGGCCGTCACCCAGTTCTGGATCGACCGGGGCGTGGACGGTTTCCGTTTCGACGCCATCAACTTCTCGATGCATGATCCGGCGCTGACCGATAACCCGCCGCTACCGCCGGGCGGCAAGCGCACGCGCCCGTTCGACTTCCAGGACAAGATCCACAACCAGAGCCACGCCGACATTCCGAAGTTCCTGAGCCGTCTGAGGGCCCTGACCGACGCGGCGGGCGGCCGGTTCTCCGTAGCCGAGGTTGGTGGCGACCACGCCGAGCGCGAGATGAAGCAGTTCACGGCGGGGAGCGACCGTCTGAACAGCGCGTACGGTTTCAACTATCTCTACGCTGATCAGCTGGACGCCGAGCGTGTCATGGAAAGCGCGGCGCAATGGCCGGGCGCGGACGGCGAGGGCTGGCCGTCCTGGACCTTCTCGAACCATGACGCCCCACGCGCAGTGTCGCGTTGGGCCGAGGGCCGCGACCGCAAGGCCTTCGCCGAGATGTGCCTGCTGCTGCTGATGGGCTTGCGCGGCAATGTCTTCGTCTATCAGGGCGAGGAGCTAGGCCTGCCGCAGGCAAACGTCCCGTTCGAGCGGCTGCAGGACCCTGAAGCTATCGCTAACTGGCCTCAGACCCTCGGGCGCGATGGGGCCCGCACCCCGATGCCCTGGGTGGCCGGCGCGCTCAACGCCGGCTTCTCAGGCGTCGAGCCCTGGCTGCCGGTAGACCCCGAGCATTTGCCGCTGGCGGTCGACGCCCAGGAGGTCGACCCGGCGTCCACTCTGCACGTCGCCCGCCGACTGATCGCTCTGCGTCGCGCCTACCCGGCGTTGCGCACCGGCGCGATCCGCTTCCTCGACAGCAACACACCGCTGCTGATCTTGCAGCGCGGCGAAGGCGCGGACGCCTTGCTTCTGGCCTTTAACCTCGGTTTTGAGCCAGTCGCCTGGTCGCTGCCCGACGGCTGGACGCTGGTCGATGGCGTCAACCTGGAGGCCGAGGGCGAAATGCCGGTTTGCGCGGGGCTGATCGCCCGACGCGGCTAGCCGCCGCAGCTCTCGCGGATGATCAAGTCTGTCGGCACGCGCTCTGAGCGACTGGCGCGTTCGCCGCTGTCGAGCAGCTTTGAGACCATCAGTCGTCCCGCTTTGGCGGTGTCCTGGGCGATGGTCGACAGGGCCGGGCTGGCGTAGCGGCTGAAGGGCACGTTGTCGAAGCCCATAACCGAGACGTCGCCCGGAACCGAGAGCCCGGCGTGCTTCAGCGCGCGGATCGCGCCCAGGGCGATCAGGTCCGATGCCGCGACCACGCCGTCGAAGGTGACGCCGTTGTGGATCAGGCTATCGACCGCCGCCTCGGCCGACTCGACCTCGAAGTGGGCCGGCACGATCAGGTCGGGATCGACGCCCAGTTTGGCGTGCTCCAGGGCGTCCAGATAGCCGCGATGGCGCTGCATGGCTTCGGGCGCCTCGGTGTCGCCCAGGAAGACGATACGCTTGCGGCCCAGACGCTGCAGGTGAAGCGTCGCGCGGCGTCCGCCCATCAGATTGTCGGACCCCACCGAGCAATAGTTCTGGTCCGGCAATTGCGCGCCCCAGACGACGAAGCGGTTTTCGGTCTCGGCCAGGCGATTGAACGCGGCGTGCAGCGAGCTTTGGCCCAGGAAGATCACGCCTTCGGCCCGACTGGTGGTCATGGCCTCCGAGAGGTCGTCGAAGTTGGTGGGCGCGATGTGGGACAGGATCACGTCGCAGCCGCGCTCGCGCGCCGCCTCGCCGACGCCGGCCAGGAGTTCGAGGAAGAACGGATCCGACATGCTGCTGCCCCGCCCCTGCGGACGGGGGGTGACGAGAGCGATGGTCGCTTCCGCGCCGATCGGACCGGCCGGCATGTATCGCCGGAAGGGGTAATCCATCTCGCGCGCCAGCTTCCAGATCAGCTGCTTGGTGCGCTTGTTGACCGCCGGGCTGTCATTGAGCGCGCGTGAAGCGGTGGAGATCGAAACGCCGGCCAGCTTGGCCAGGTCTTCCAGTCGCGTCGCGCCCTTGCTCACTCCGAACTCGCCCCTAATGCAAAGGTTTCTGCAAAAATTTTCAGGACCCCATAAGACGCGCTTCGACGGTGTTTGCAAGCGGGCCGCAGTGACCCCAAGTCGAAAATCGACATTGAAAACTCTTGCAAATGGTCGCGGGCTTCCGCTGGCGCTGTGGGCCGGGTGATGCGTCGAGAGAAGCTCCAAAGATCGGAATCGCTCAATCAGTCATGCATTTGGCGTTGCGCGCGGCGCCGGTGCGTGCGCAAATGTCGCCTGCAAAGCGCAATGAAAAATTTTGCGAACCAGCCGGGTTAACCGGCGGTCGGGGCGGCGGAGGACCGATGGCCAGGCAGAGGCTGAGTTTCCTGCAGATCTGGAACATGTGCTTTGGTTTCTTCGGAATCCAGATCGGTTTCGGCCTGCAGAACGCCAACACCAGCCGCATCTTCCAGTCTCTCGGCGTGGATGTGAACCACCTCGCCATCCTGTGGATCGCCGCGCCGGCGACCGGCCTGCTGGTCCAGCCGATCATCGGCCATTTCAGCGACAAGACCTGGGGGCGTTTCGGGCGTCGCCGACCCTACTTCTTCTGGGGCGCGATCCTGACCACCCTGGCGCTGCTGGTCATGCCCAATTCGCCCACGCTGTGGGTGGCGGCCGCAGCGCTGTGGATCATGGACGCCTCGATCAACATCACCATGGAGCCGTTCCGCGCCTTTGTCGGCGACAATCTGCCCGACGAGCAGCGCGCCACCGGCTATGCGATGCAGAGCTTCTTCATCGGGCTGGGCGCGGTGTTCGCCTCGGCCTTGCCCTGGATGCTGACCAATTGGTTCGACGTGGCCAACACCGCGCCCGCCGGCCGGGTGCCGGACTCGGTGCGGATCGCCTTCTACACCGGCGGGGCGGGCCTTCTGCTGGCGGTGCTGTGGACGGTGTTCACTACCCGCGAGTACAGCCCCGAGCAGCTCAGAGCGTTCGAGACGGCGGAGCGCGAGGTCGCCGGCCTTGGACCGCACGAGGCGCCGGAGCCCTCGGTCAACGCCTATATCGCCCTGGGTGTCGGCGGCGTTCTGCTGGGCGCGATCCTGGCGCTGGTAGTCTGGGGCGTCGGGCTGGAGAAGGAGCTCTATGTCCTGGCCGCGCTGCTGCTTGTCTTTGGCGGCGCAGGCGTGGCGGGCGCGCGCCTTAAGCGGATCGGGCGCACCGATAACGGCTTCTCGGAAGTCCTCGCCGACTTTTTCCGGATGCCCAAGACCATGCGCCAACTGGCGGTGGTGCAGTTCTTCTCCTGGTTTGGGCTGTTCGCCATGTGGATCTACACCACGCCCGCCGTGGCGGCGGTCCACTTCGGCGCTGTCGACGCTTCGTCGAAGGCTTACAACGAGGGCGCCGATTGGGTCGGCGTATTGTTCGCGGTCTACAATGGGGTGGCGGCGATCGCCGCCCTGGTGATCCCCCTGATGGTTCGGCTCACAAACCGTCGGGTCAGCCATGCGGTGTGCCTGTGCCTGGGCGCCCTGGGTCTGCTGTCGTTCCTGCTGATCCGCGACCCCACGTGGCTGCTGATCGGCATGGTCGGGGTCGGCTTCGCCTGGAGCTCGATCCTGTCAGCGCCGTACTCCATCCTCGCCGGCGCGCTGCCGGCCGGGAAGATGGGCGTCTACATGGGCATCTTCAACGTCTTCATCGTCATCCCGCAGTTGCTCGCGGCGACGTTGCTGGGCCTGCTGCTCAAGACCTTCTTTGGCAATCAACCGATCTTCGCGCTCGTCCTGGGCGCCGTGTCCTTCGCGCTGGCCGCCGCCGCGACCTTCCTGGTCCGTGACCGCGTCGCCGGTGCGCCCGCCTGATCCTTTCCCTTCAAGCCTGACGAGGTCCTCGCCATGCGCACGTTCAAAGTCTTCGCCCTGGTCTCGGCCGCGACGGCGATCGCCACCGCCGCCCATGCCGCGCCCACCACCTGGGCCTATTCCGCCAAGACTGGCGTCGGCGCGTCCTACGAGGCCTATGTCGATGGCGCCTACAAGGCAGGCGGCAAGACCGGGGCGGTGTCCAAGGTCTGGTTCTCGATCGCCGACGGCGTCCTCACCGAGACCATGTACGGCCTGATCCATGAGGCCCAGATCAAGCAGATGCGCGTCGTCGTCGCGACCGCGACGGGCGTGGCTGTCGAGGGGGCGGACACGACCTCGAAGACCGAATATCTACACGTCGACGCCGCCGGTCGACCGCTCTCGCCCGCCTACAGGATCACTACCACCGACCGCCAAGGACGCTTCGTCATCGAGAAGCGGATCTTCACGGATCCGGACCGCAACGCCTTGTTCGTGCGCGTGACGGTGACGGCCCTGAAGGGCGCGGTGACGCCGACCCTGCTGCTGGAGCCGCACATGGCCAATACCGGCGGCGGCGACCTCGGCGCGGCCTCGACCTCGGCGCTGACGGCGAGCGAGGGCAAGGCCTTCCTCAGCCTCAAGGCCAGCAAGCCCTTCGCAAAGGCCTCGGCCAGCGTGCTGAAGGATGGCGATGCTTTGGCCGCGTTGAAGGCGACCACGACCTCGGCCAAGGGGGCGATCGTCTTGACCGGACAACTGCCCAAGGTCGCCAAGTCCGAGACCTTTGACGTGGTGATCGGCTTCGGCGCTGACGCCAAGGCCGCCGACCAGGCGGCCGCCGCCACGCTGAAGACCGGCTACGCCGAAGTCTTGGCGCGATACAACGGCGAGGGCGCGCATGTGGGCTGGGAGGACTATCTGGCCTCGCTGAGCGAGCTGTCGCGCCTGCGCGAAGCGTCCGAGGACGGCGGCAAGCTGCTGCAGGCCAGCGCCCTGATGCTCAAGGTGCAAGAAGACCGCACCTATGCCGGCGCGTTGATCGCCTCGCTGTCCAACCCCTGGGGCGACACGGTGGACGCCACCAAGTCGTCGACCGGCTACAAGGCGGTCTGGCCGCGCGACTTTTATCAGTGCGCCATGGCGCTGGCGGCTCTTGGCGACAAGGCGACGCCGCTGGCGGCTTTCCACTATCTGCCGACGGTCCAGGTCGGGCCCAAGACGCCGGGCAACAAGGGCGACGGCGGCTGGTTCCTGCAAAAGTCACACGTCGACGGAACGCCCGAGTGGGTCGGTGTCCAGCTTGACCAGACGGCCATGCCGATCATGCTGGGCTGGAAGCTCTGGAAACTGGGCTGGCTGTCGGACGCCGAACTGAAGGCGTTGTACGGCCAGATGCTGAAGCCGGCAGCCGATTTCTTGGTCAAGGGCGGCAAGGTCCATCTGGATTGGAACACCGCGACCATCACGCCGCCCTTTACCCAACAAGAGCGCTGGGAAGAGCAGGGGGGATATTCGCCCTCGACAACCGCTGCGGTGATCGCGGGTCTGGTGGTCGCCGGCGACATCGCTGACGCCGCCGGCGATACGGGCTCGGCTGAGCTCTATCGCAAGACCGCCGACGACTACGCCGGCAAGCTCGAGACCCGGATGGTCACGACGAAGGGCGCGTTCGGCGACGGCCACTACTATCTGCGCCTGAACAGCGACCAGGATCCGAACAACAAGAGCCCGGTCGAGGCGCGTAACGGCCAGGAGCCTGTGGCCGAGGACAAGATGCTGGACGCCGGCGTCCTGGAGCTGGTGCGCTACGGGGTTCGCCGCGCTGACGATCCGGCGATCGTGGCCAGTCTGCCTGAGTTGGACGACGAGTCGCTCGAGGATCTCTACCGCGTCCGCTACAGCTTCAAGTTCCCCGGCGTGGAAGGGAGCTTCCCAGGCTGGCGTCGCTACGGCGTCGACGGCTACGGCGAGGACACCAAGACCGGCGCAAACTACGGCGCCGATAACCAGATGCGTCCCGGGCAGAGGGGACGCGTGTGGCCGATCTTCACCGGCGAGCGCGGCCACTATGAGCTCGCGCTGGCGGGCCTCTCGGGCAAGCCCGATCCCGCCGCCGTGAACAAGATCCGTCAGACCTACGTCAAGGCGATGGAGCTGTTCGCCAACGAGGGGCTGATGATCCCGGAGCAGGTTTGGGACGGCGTCGGAGCCGAGAGCCCTCACGGCTATGTCCGAGGCGAGGGGACCGATTCGGCCACTCCCTTGGCGTGGAGCCATGCCGAGTACATCAAGCTCCTGCGATCGGTCACCGACGGACAGGTCTGGGACAACTATGCGCCGGTCAGGGCGCGCTACTCGCGGTAAGGTGGGGGCGCAGGGTGCGCGCTAATGTCGCGGTGGCGCATTCCCGAAACGTGGTTAACGCACCTTTAGGGTTTCCGCCGCGAAGTGGAGCTTAAACAGCGAGCTCGCGGCCGGAGATCCTTGTCATGACTGCGTTCCGTCGATTGACCATCGCCTGGAAACTTATCCTGGTTGCGGGCTTGGCGATCGGCGTCCTCCTCGTCGCGGCCGCCGTGGCCGTCTCGAGTCACACGGGCACGATCGTGTCCAAGCTGTCCAACCAATATGCGGACGCGGTGAGCGAGGAGGCGATCGACAAGGTCCGGGCCGACATCGACGCGGCCGCAGCCGCCACGCGCGCCATGAGCGGTTCCATCGCTTCCGCGCATGAGGCCGGCTTGGTCGATCGCGACAAGTACATGGCCATCGTCAAGCCCAATGTCCTGGCCACCAAAAGCGTGATGGGCGCCTGGTTCATGGCCGAACCCAACGCTCTGGATGGCAAGGACGCCGAGCACGTGGGCGACAGCGCCACGGCGTCGAACAAGGACGGCCGCTTTTCGGTTTACTGGGTGAACGACAACGGCGCGCCGACCCTGGAGCTCGAAACCGACGGCAGCGACTTCCAGCAGGACTACTACACCGGCGTCGCCAAGCGCGGTCAGTCCAGCTTGGTCGAGCCTTACCTTGAATCGATCAAGGGGGGGCAGGTCGCCATGACCTCGGTCGCCTATCCGGTGATGTCGGGCGGCAAGCTGATTGGCGTCGCGGGCCTCGACATGTCGCTCGACAACCTATCGCAGGTCCTGGGCAAGATGCGGCCGCTGGGCGGTGGTCGCGTGATGCTGGTGTCGGCTGGCGGCCAATGGGTTGCGCATCCCGACGTGAATCAACGCCTGAAACCGTATGCGGACGCCAATGCGGACGGCGTGCGCGGCGTGCTCGCCGGCGGTGAGGCTATCGAGATCGAGGGCGTAAAGGTCGGCGACGAGGCGATGATCCGGCTGGTTCGTCCTATCGCCATCCCAGACCTGAACGCGCGCTGGGCCCTGGTCATGGATGTTCCGGTCGCCGCCATCACCGGACCTGCTGATCGTCTGGCCAAGTTCCTGATGGCCGGCGGTGTTCTGATCACGATCAGCGTCCTGGCGGCCCTGTTCCTGGCCAGCGTGACCTTAGTGAAGACCCCGCTGTCCGGCTTGACGCGATCCGTCGATCGCCTCAGCGCCGGGCGCTATGATGAGGCGGTGCCTGGTGTTGACGGAGGCGACGAGATTGGCGCGATCGCCCGCGCCCTCGATGGTTTCCGGCATGATCTGGCCGATGGTCAACGCCGTCGCGCCGAGCAGGAGGCCGAACGCGCTGTCGCCGAGGCCGAGCGCCAGAGGCACGCCGAAGAGGCGGAAGCCTTCGCGCGCGCCCAGGCCAAGGCCGTCGCCAACCTGGGCGAAGGGATGGAGCGCCTGGCCGACGGCGACCTGATCTGGCGAATGCGCGAGGACGAGTTCCAGGGCGACGCAGTGAAGATGCCGCGCGATTTCAACGCCGCAGTGGAAAGTCTGCAGGCGACCATGGCCGGCATTCTCGACGCCGCGCGCAGCATCAAGAGCGGCTGCGCCGAGATCAGCATCGCGGCGGATGACCTCGCCCAGCGAACCGAACGGCAAGCCGCCGGCCTGGAGCAGACCGCCGCCGCGCTGGACCAGATCACGGCTACCGTGCGTCGCAGCTCCGAAGGCGCCGAACGCGCCCGGCAAGTGACCATGACCGCCAAGGCGGCCGCCGAGCGTAGCGGCGCGGTGGTCGAGGAGGCGGTCCAGGCTATGGGCGGCATCGAGCGCTCCTCGCAGTCGATCACCCAGATCATCGGCGTCATCGACGAGATCGCCTTCCAGACCAACCTGCTCGCCCTCAACGCCGGGGTGGAGGCCGCCCGGGCGGGCGAGGCCGGGCGGGGCTTTGCGGTCGTCGCCCAGGAAGTGCGGGCCCTGGCGCAGCGTTCGGCTGACGCCGCCAAGGAAATCAAGGGCTTGATCAGCGCCTCAACCCAGCAGGTCGGCAAGGGCGTGAAGCTGGTGGGCGAGACCGGCGAGACGCTGCGCGAGATCCTGACCCAGGTTTCCGAAATCAACGAATTGGTCGGAGAGATCGCGGCGTCTTCCAGAGAGCAGGCCGTAGGCCTAGCCGAAGTGAACCAAGCCGTGAACCAGATGGATCAGGTCACTCAGCAAAACGCCGCCATGGTCGAGCAATCGACCGCCGCGAGCCACGCGCTATCCAACGAGGCCGCCCAGCTTGAGCGCCTGATCGCCCGCTTCCAGGTCGGCGCGGAGGTCCGTGAGTTGCCCCAGCGCCGCCCGGTCTCGGTCCAGCGTCCGACGGCGGCGCCGGTCCGTGAAACCTTCCGCCAGCGTTACGTTCAAGGCGCGAACGCGCTGAAGGTCAAGCCGGCCGAGCGCCCGGGCGAATGGGAAGAATTCTAAACCGAGCGCAGCGCGAACCGCAGGTCCGATAGCGCGATTCCAGCGTCGGGCCGCTCGGCCTCGCGGACGCTGACCAGCAGCTCGTTCATGCCGTTGGCGACGGCCCAATCCCAGTGGGCGTGACCTGGGGTGGCGGCGCGGCTGATATCGGCGGCCGACTCCAGGTGCAGGACGGTGCGTCCGCCGTCGGCGTCGCGACGGCAGAAGGCAAAGGCGCCTTCGCGGCGAACAAACCGGCCGTCGTGGTGGTACAGGCTCACAAAGCGAAGGTCCGCCTCGCTGAATGCCCGCGATCCGTCCGCCATCATACCCCCCTTTGAACTGTCCGAGCCGGCGCTCGGGTTGCTGACTTCCCGCGGACCGTCGCGGGATTCGCGAGGGGAGCGAAAGAGCGCTGCGACGGCGATCCACAGGCGGTTGCGATAGGGCTTGAGCGAAGCGTCGCGGCGGTCGAACCTGTGGCCGGACGGCTCCAGGGCCTTGGGGGGATGCGCGTGTACGAGAAGATCGTTTTGGCCTTCGATGGCAGTCGTGAAGCCAGAACCGCCCTGCGGGAGGGGGCTCTGCTAGCCTGTCGCTATCAATCGACCGTCTGGCTCCTGTGCGTGCTGCCTGAAAGCAAGGGCCTCGCCCTGGCCGAGGGCGCGCAGCCTGGCGCGGCCGAGCACATCATCGCCGCCAGCCACGAGTTGGTCCAGGATGGCCTGGAGAAGCTTCGTAGCCTGGGCCTGACCGCGACGGGCCATGTGCTGCGTGGTGATCCGGCTAACACGATCAGCGCCTTCGCGCGCGAGGTTTCGGCCGATCTCGTGGTCCTTGGACATCGTCGCCGCAGCTTTCTTGAGCGCTGGTGGAATGGCCCTTCGGGGGCGTACATCGTCGACGATGTCGAATGCAGTCTGCTGGTCGCCCGGCGTCCGATCAGCGACGCCGAGTTCGCGGAGGAGCTGGCCCGGCGGGCGGCCAAGACTGCGGCCTGAGAAATCGCGGACGCCCTCTGACATCTGGGCTCGACCGCGCTATATCCGCGCCATGGCCGAAGCATTCAACGACCTAACCCTTTCCGCCGACAAGGCTACTCGCTACGCGGAGGTGGCCGATGAGATCGCGTCCGTTCTGGACGGTGAGTCAAACCTGACCGCCAGGATGGCCACCGTGGCCTCGATGCTGGCCAACAGCTTTGACACCTATTTCTGGGCAGGCTTCTACGTCGTGGATCCCGCCAAGGAACGGGAGCTGGTGGTGGGTCCCTATCAGGGCACCTTGGGATGCCTGCGCATCGCCTTCGGGCGCGGAGTCTGCGGTGCGGCCGCAGCTACGGGCGAGACCCAACTCGTGCCCGATGTGCATGCTTTCCCTGGCCACATCGCCTGTGATGGTCGCTCGCAAAGCGAGATCGTCGTGCCGGTCTTTGGAGCCGACGGTAAGCTGATCGCCGTCTTCGATGTGGACTCAGATCGGCCCGCCGCCTTCGACGACGTCGACCAGCTTTGGCTGGAAAAGATCCTGAAGGCTACCTTCGGCTGATCCGCAGTTCGCGTCCGTGAGCCGACACATGGCGCGTCGATTGCACGCGCAATCCATCTTTCCCTAACCCGCTCCGGGGTAGGACAGGTGGATATGCTGACCGTCGAGACCCTTCATCCGAGCCTGTTGAGCGCTGCCGACGCGGCGCTGTGGCGGAGCTTTGCCGCAGACGAAGACGGCTTCGCTAACCCTCTGCTCGGCCCCGAGTTCGCACAAGCCGTTGGAAAGGTTCGTGAAGACGCACGTGTCGCCATCGTCCGCCGTGCCGGAGAGATCATCGGCTTTCTGCCATTTCATCGCCGCCCCGGCGGTCTGGCGCGGCCGATCGGGTCGCCGCTCTCGGACTATCATGGCCTCGTCTCACGTCCCGATACGGGATTGCGGGTCGCCGATGTGTTGCGCGCCGCCGAGGTCAGCGTTTTCCGTTATTCAGGCCTGATTGATCCTCATGGCGTATTCCCAACTTCGCCGGAGACCGATCGCACAGCCTATCTGATCGACCTGAAGGGGACGACCGCCGAGGCCTATCTCGAGGCCGTGCGCGCCGAGAGCCCGAAGAAGATCAAGAACTATCGTCGCCTCGACAACAAGCTGGACCGTGAGGTCGGCGCGGTGCGCCTAGTGGCCGGTGACATGTCCCGAGACGCCTTCAACCTGCTGATCGACTGGAAGCGGGATCAGTTGGCGCGCACCGGCGGCCACGACTTCCTGCGCGCCGATTGGACGCGCGAACTGATGGCCGACCTGTTCACGACCCGCGACGGCGATATGCGGGGCCTGATGATCAACCTCTACGCCGGCGACCTGCTGGTCGGGGGGCATTTCGGCGTCCGCCAGGGCGCGACCTATCACCCCTGGATCGCTTCGACGAACCCCGCGATGGCCGCCTGGTCTCCCGGGCAGATCTTCTTCCTCAGAGCGATTGCGGCCATGCCCGAGTTGGGCCTGACGCGTTATGATCTGGGACCGGGCCACGACCACTACAAGCGCGCCTATGGTCTTCGCACGTTTCAGATCGGCGAGGGCGCGGCGACAGCCGCCACCGTCGCGGGTTGCGTGGCCCATTCGGTGGAAAGCGTATGGAACTTGGCCGGTGCGCACGGCGCGGGCCCCGTCGGCCAGCTTCGTCGCCGTCTCGACGCCATCGCCAGCACGGAGCTTACGGTGACCGGCCGCGTTCGCGGCTTTGTCGAAGCCGTGGCGGCGCGGGCGCAGCGCGGACGTGGAGAGCACACGGAGGCCTGATGGCGCGCGTCACGGTCATGATCCCCACTCAGCGACGCCCCGACGGCCTGGCCGTCGCGGCGCGTTCGGTGTTCGGCCAGATCGGCGTTGATTTCGCGGAACTGGAGCTGGTGATCGTTGACAACGACCAGGTCCCGTCCGCCAAACCTGTCGTCGATATGCTGAGTCAGGGCGCGCCCTGTCCGGTCATCTATGTCAACGAGAAGCGGCCGGGGGTCGCCTTCGCGCGCAACGCCGGTATGGCGCGCGCCTCGGGCGACTTGATCGCATTTCTCGACGACGACGAGGAAGCGCCGAGCGGCTGGCTGGCGGCGTTGCTGGCGGCGCAGGTCCGCTATGACGCCGATGTCGTGTTCGGCCCGGTCAAGGCCCGTGCGCCGGATCATGTCACACGGCATCGGGATTATCTGGAACGCTTCTTCTCGCGCGTTGGACCCGCCGAGGCCGGCATCATCGCGCACCATTACGGCTGCGGCGACAGCCTGATCCGGCGTTCGGCCTTGCCCGACCCGGTCTCGCCCTTCGCGGCCGAGCGCAACCATATCGGCGGCGAGGACGATCTGCTGTTCGGCCATATGGGCGCGGCGGGCAAGCGCTTCGCTTGGGAGCCCGCCGCCTGGGTGTGGGAAGATCCCGTCCCGGCGCGACTGAACCTGGGCTACACGATCCAGCGCGCCTTTGCTTATGGGCAAGGGCCATCGTCTCACTGCGCGGCCGCGCAGCCGCGGGACAACCTCGGGGTCGCCCGCTGGATGCTCATCGGTTTGGGGCAAGCCGCATTTTTCGGGCTGATCGCCGCGCTGAAATGGGGCTTGGGCGCCAAGGACCGCGCCGAGTGGCTGGACCGCGCCGCGCGGGGCCTAGGCAAGACCTTCTGGTGGGGCCCCTTCAAGATCCAATTCTACGGGAGGACCGCGTGAGCGTGATCACCGACTGGACGCCGGAAAAGGCCAAGGCCTTCGGGCGCGAAAACCTGATGTTCCAGCACGCCCTGCACGAGCGCCCGATGTTCGATGACGAGGGTCTGGCGCGGCTGCTCGACCTCTATCCCCGCGAGAAGCTGGGCGTCTTCACCATGGGCGAGGACCCAAAGGCCTGGACCACCTGGCGCAAGGGCTCGGCCGGTAACCTGACCGGCGACCAACTGCTTGAGGCGGCCAAGACCGGCCGCATCTGGCTGAACCTGCGCCAGACCAACGACCACGTCCCGGAATACGCGGCCCTGGCAAACGAGATTTTCGCCGACAAGGAAGCGCACGTCCCCGGTCTGCGCACCTTCAAGCGCGACCTCGGGATGCTGATCTCCAGCGCCAATGCCCAGGTCTTCTACCATCTCGACGTGCCGCTGGTGTCGCTGTGGCAGATCCGCGGTGAGAAGAAGGTGTGGGTCTATCCGGTGGCCGATCCCTATGTGGGCGATCTGGCGCTGGAGAAGATCGTGCTGCGCGAGACAGCCGAACAGTTCGCGTTCGATCCCGAATGGGACAAGGGCGCGCAAGAGGTCGAACTGACCCCCGGCAAGATGGTCACCTGGCGCCAAAACGCCCCGCACCGGATCGAGAACGGCCCGATGCTGAACGTGTCGATCTCGATCGAGTTCATGACCCCGCCGGCGCTGATGCGGGCCAATGTGATCTACGCCAACGGCGTGCTGCGCCGCCGGCTGGGCGCCAATCCCCGTATCCAGGAGGGCTTTGGCCCGATGGCGCTGGGGAAGCTCGCCGTCGCGCGCGGCGCCAAGGCTCTGGGCTTGCAGACGCCGCATGTGCGTCATCTGCCGGTCACCTTCGGTTTGGATGCGCGCCAGCCGGGCGTTTTGGTCGAGCCGCCACGACCCTAGAGCTTGCCCGCCGCGCCGCTTTGCCCCACTGCTAGCCTGATGAGTCAGGCGGTTACGATCGAATTGGGGGAGGGCGCGGAACATGACGCCCGAGCTCTGCGCAACGCGTTCGGATGCTTCACGACGGGCGTCACCGTCGTCACCACCGTGGCTCCCGACGGCCGCCGGGTGGGTCTGACCGCGAACTCGTTCACCTCGGTTTCGCTTGATCCGCCGCTGGCCCTCATCTGCGTCGACTTGAAGTCGTCGAGTCTTCCGGCGCTGGACGCCGCCCAGCGCTTCGCCGTCAACGTGCTCCACGCCGAGCACCAGCAACTGGCCCGCCAGTTCGTCCAGAAGGACACCGATCGCTTCGCCGGCCTAGAGACGGAGACCTGGCGCACAGGCGTGCCCATTTTGCCCGAGTGCATGGCCAATTTCGAATGCGAGACGCATCACGCCTTCGATGCCGGGGATCATCGGGTCTATGTCGGGCGCGTGGTGAAGCTGCGGTACGACCCGGACCACGAACCGCTGGTCTATCTGCAGGGGCGGTTCCGCCGCGTGCACGTCGACGCGGAGTAGTCGGCAGGATTTCGCGCGATACGGCGTGATCCTGGGGTGCTATTGACGCGCAAAACAGCGTTAGGGAGCGCATTATGCGAGGCATCGCCCATTTCGTGAACGGTCAGACCTTGGTCGGAACCTCCGGCCGCTTCGGCGACGTCTTCAATCCCAACACCGGCGAGGTCCAGGCGCGTGTGCAGTTCGCGACCGACGCCGAACTCGACGCCGCCGTCCAGGTGGCCGCCAAGGCGCAGATCGGCTGGGCTCAGACCAATCCGCAGCGCCGCGCCCGGGTGATGTTCGAGTTCAAGCGCCTGATCGAGCGCGACATGAACACGCTGGCCGAGATCCTGTCCTCCGAGCACGGCAAGGTCATCGCCGACAGCAAGGGCGACATCCAGCGCGGCCTTGAAGTCATCGAGTTCGCCTGCGGCATCCCCCACATCCTGAAGGGCGAGTACACCGAAGGCGCGGGACCCGGCATCGACGTCTATTCGATGCGCCAGCCGCTGGGCGTCTGCGCGGGCATCACCCCATTCAACTTCCCGGCCATGATCCCGATGTGGATGTTCGGCATCAGCATCGCCGTCGGCAACAGCTTCATCCTCAAGCCGTCGGAGAAGGATCCGACCGTGCCGGTCAAGCTGGCCGAGCTGATGATGGAGGCCGGCGCCCCCGCCGGCGTGCTGAACGTCGTTCACGGCGACAAGAGCGCCGTCGACGCCATCCTGACCCATCCGCTGATCCGCGCGGTCAGCTTCGTGGGCAGCAGCGACATCGCCCACTACGTCTACCAGACCGGCACGGCGCACGGGAAACGCGTCCAGGCCATGGGCGGCGCCAAGAACCACGGCATCGTCCTGCCCGACGCCGACATGGACCAGGTGGTCAAGGACTTGTCGGGCGCGGCCTTCGGCTCGGCCGGCGAGCGCTGCATGGCCCTGCCGGTGGTTGTCCCCGTCGGCAAGGCCACCGCCGACGAACTGCGCGAGCGCATGGTCGCCGAGATCGGGACCTTGAAGGTCGGCGTCTCCACCGATCCCGACGCCCACTATGGCCCGGTGATCAGCGCCCAGCATCGCGACAAGATCGCCGACTACATCCGCATCGGCCAGGAAGAGGGCGCCGAGTTGGTGGTCGACGGCCGCGACTTCAAGCTGCAGGGCTTCGAGAAGGGCTTCTTCATCGGCCCGTCGCTGTTCGACGGCGTCAAGAAGGGCATGAAGACCTATCACGAGGAGATCTTCGGTCCGGTGCTGCAGATCGTCCGCGCCGAGACCCTGGAAGAGGCCATGGCCCTGCCGTCCGAGCACCAGTACGGCAACGGCGTCGCCATCTTCACCCGCAATGGCCGCGCCGCCCGCGAGTTCGCCGCCAGCGTCAATGTCGGCATGGTCGGCATCAACGTGCCGATCCCGGTGCCGGTCGCCTATCACACCTTCGGCGGCTGGAAGCGCAGCGCGTTCGGCGACACCAACCAGCACGGCGTCGAGGGCGTGAAGTTCTACACCAAGGTCAAGACGGTGACGGCCCGCTGGCCCGAGGGTGAGGCGGCCGATAGCAGCTTCGTCATCCCGACGATGAAGTAGCAATCATCCGTGTCATCCCGGGAGCTTCGAAGAGGCTATCCGGGATCCAGGGGCGGTTCGCACGGCGTTTCTTCACCCCCTGGGTTCCGGCTCTCCGCTACGCTACGGCCGGGATGACACGATAGGGGGCTGTGGCATGAGCAATCTGGTTCGACGATCTTTCCTGACGCTCACCGCCGCAGGCTTGGCCGCGCCCGCCGCCTTCGCCCAGAGCCGCGCCGAGCTGGCCGCCATCGGGCAGTACGGCGACAAGGCTGCGCCCCTCACCGTCTTCGAGCGGCACGGCGCGCTCCATATCGACGGCGACGGCTTCAAGGCCGCGCGCCTGCGCCCGCGCGGAGGGGGGCGCTACGCCATCGCGGGCGGCGGCGAGCTGATCCTGGAGACGGGCGCGGTTCGACTGAACGGCAAGTCTCTGGCCTTCCACGACTTCGGAGCCGAGGTCGAGGCGGCGATCCGCAAGGCCGTCCAGGCCGATCCGGTCCTGCTGCGCCAGCGGGCCCTGGCGGCCGCGCCGCCGGTCGAGGCGGGCGACAAGCTGCCCTCGGACCTGGTCGAGGTCACCCGCCTCGCGCCGGGGATTAAGCTCGACATCCGCTATGCGGGCTCGAACAACTTCATGGGGATTCCGCTTTACGAGACGCCGGCGGCCTATCTGCAGCGCCCGGCGGCGGAGGCGCTGGCGCGTATCCACCGCGCCCTGGCTGCGCAGGGCTATGGCCTCCTGGTCCACGACGCCTATCGGCCCTGGTCCGTGACCTGGATGTTCTGGGAGGCCACGCCACCCGAAGCCCGCATCTTCGTCGCTGATCCGGCCCAAGGCTCGCGGCACAATCGCGGCTGCGCGGTCGACCTGACGCTGTACGACCTGAAGACCGGCCAGCCGGTCGAGATGCCCAGCCGCTACGACGAGTTCTCGACCCGCGCCTATGCCGATTTTATTGGCGGCACGAGCCGGCAGCGTGCGCTGCGCGCGATCCTGCGCGAGGCCATGGAGGCGGACGGCTTCACCGTCTACGCCGAGGAATGGTGGCACTTCGACTACCGCGACTACCGCCGCTACCCGATCGGAACGAAGACGTTCACGGAACTGGCGGCGGGGTAGGGGGCGTTGGGAGCGTCTGGGATGGGGCGAAGGCCCCCTCAGCGTCCACCCCGGCGTCCGGCGCCCGCCCTCAGTGGAGCCCCCACAGAACCCGCGCCCACCGCAAGTCGCGCTACGGATTGGCCCCGGTCGCGGGCGTTGCCGGGGGCGTCTTGATACCGGCCTCTTTCAGCGCGCGGGCAAATTCGCTCGAGGCCTTCAGGCGCGGCAGATACCGGATCGTCCGCCGGGCGCTCACGGGAAAGGACTGGGTGTCGTACGACCCGCGTTTCGAGCAGGTCGCCGCCTCGCAACGGGCGCCTTCGTCGCGCAGCACGATCGTCGGATTGCCCCTGGCGTCCCTGCCACGCTCAAGCGTCAGCGTGCAGCGCTCGCCCTGATAGCCCTTGACCGGACCGCGATAGCTGAGACGATCGCCTTCCAGGGTCGCTACGCCATAGAATTTGCAGCTATTGCCCGCTGAGAAGGTGAGATCGGCGCGGACATAGGCGCGGTCTGGCCCCACGGGCACGATTTCGAGCACGTCCTCCAACACGCCCGGCTCAGGCTCGGTCACGTTGAACCGCTGCTTGTAGACCCCGGACCATTCGGCGACACCGACAGCGGCCATCGCGCTCTCCGCAGCGAGGATAGCGATCACGAACAGGACGAGGCGCTTCATGGATATCTCCTCAGACGAGGGGGCTGTAGCGCAACCCAGCCACGGCAAGCAATCGCGCACGTCGCAGAGCGGACACGCCTGATGTCCGCAATGGGGGAAGTCGGACAGGCCGCAGGCCCCCACCGGACCATGCCTTGTATGGTCGTCCGCCCCCATAGGGGCAGAAGGTGCGCTCCCTTCTTCCCCCTATGGGGGAGGAGCGCCGAAGGCGCGGAGGGGGCGAGTATGGGTCGTGAGCAGCCTCTAACGACTCTCCAGAAACCCGACCTTCCCGGCGAACGCCGGGATCCAGATCGAACCTACGGGCGATCTATCCCGTTCGCGTTGCGCAATATCGCGTGACCCCGAACCGCCCAGGATGAATCTGGGCCCCGGCGTTCGCCGGGGAGGTCGGGATTCTGGGGATCACTTCAACCGTTCAAAACGTCGCCATCCTCACCTCACGTCCCCGCTTACCCTCGCGGCCGCCAAGCCAGCACCTCGGCGCTATGACCGACCCCCGCCTTGGCGCACATCTGCTTGACCGGGCAGGCCCCGCACTTGGGTGCTTCGGCCCCGCACAGCATCTGGCCCAGGCCTCGCTTCATCAGCCAGTGCAGTTCGAAAAGATCGTCGGCGGTCCAGGTCGCCGGCGCCATGGCCATCAGGGCGTGATAGGTGTTGGTCGTGTCGCCCGCGCCCACCAGGCCGATCCGTTTGGCGACGCGGTCGACGTTCGTGTCGACCACCAGGGCCCGCATGGCCAGGTCGCTGAAGTTCAGGACGCAGGCGGCGACCTTCACACCGACGCCGGGCAGGGCCTGAAGCTCCCAGCGCGCCTGGTCGACCTCCAGGTTTTTCAGGTGGCTGAGCGAGAGCCAGCCGACCTTCTCCTCGATCATGCGCAGGGCGGTGGTCAGGTGGCGGGCCTTGTCCTCCGGAAAGGTCACGTCCTGAATGGCCATGGCCACGTGGGCGACCTTGGCGCGCGAGAGGTCCTCCCACGACTTGAACGCCGCGCGCAGGCGCAGGAACGCCGCCCAGGACACCGCATCGGCCGTGCGGCCGCTGATCGACGACTTCACCAGTTGCGAGATCGGGTCCATCCGCGCCACCGGCCGCTGAGGCCCGAACTCGCAGAGCAGGGCGTCGCGGACGCTTTCCAGCGGAGACCGGGCCAGGGCTAGGGACAGCTGCATGGGACCTCGCCAAAATAGAACATAATGGGAACATTATGCGCGCAGCGAAGACTTGTCCACAGGCCTGTTGATCTAAGGATCTAGCCTCGGTAGCGGCCCCACAGCGCCGTGACGCGGCGGCGCAGGCGCTGGAAGGCCACGCGCATCGGTGTCGGGGCCTTGGCGGGCGTGTCGTGATCGCTGGTCAGGTCAACGCCGGCGAAGCGGGCGATGAGGTCGCGCAATTCCGGCTCCTGAACGGCGAGCGCGGCCTCGACCGGCGTCATCCATTCAAGCGTGCGTTGCCCCTGTTCAGGCCAGCTCTCGAGCTGCGCAGTGACCTCGAACGCGTAGACGTCGACCCTGACCTCGCGCGCCTGGCCGTTCTTGAGGCGCTTCAGGTAGCCATAGTCGCCCAAAGGACCGGTCGCGACGATCCCTCTCAGGCCCGCCTCTTCATAGGCCTCTTGCGCCGCGGCTTCCGGATCAGAACGACCCTTCATCGGCCAGCCCTTCGGAATCACCCAGCGGCGGGTTTCGCGAGAGGACACGAGCAGGACGCGCAGCGCCTCGCGCTCGCCGCGCCAGGGTAGAGCGGCGACTTGGCGGCGCTTGCCAGTCTTGCGTTCTTCCGATTTGCCGCCCGCTTGCCTCACGTCATCCAGAACCCGATAAAATAGAACCCGCCATCGTAGGCCTCGTCGGCGACGAGACCACGAAATCCTGGCCACGCTCAGCGCGCGGCCAACACACGGAGAGCCGCGCCGACGCCGACCATAGCGCCCGCGATCAAGGGAGTCGTCGCGATCGGAAGGCTCGACAGTCTGTCGTGATCCTACCGTCCCGTAACGCGTGGTGCGCCCCTTACGCGACAACGGCCGCCTTGTCGCGGAAATTGTCTTGGTTCGGATGATATCCCCGTCTCGCCACAATCTTCGTGGGGGAGAGCGCTTCCAAAACGCGAGTCTCCAAGCCAGATTGAAGAGGTTACGATGTCGCCCCCTGCAGCAGGAGCCCTTGGCCATGGCCTTTACGCTGAGCGTCAACGGAGAGCGCCGTACCGCCGATGTCGACGGCGACACCCCGCTGCTTTGGGTGCTGCGCGACACGCTGGGCCTCGTCGGCGCCAAGTACGGCTGTGGGGCGGCGTTGTGCGGCGCCTGCACTGTGCATCTGGACGGCGTTCCGGTGCGCGCTTGCGTCACGCCGATCAGCGGCGTGGGTGAGCAGAAGGTGACCACCATCGAGGGCGTGGGCAAGACGGCGGTCGGCGCCAAGGTGCAGGCGGCTTGGAAGGCGGTGGACACGCCCCAGTGCGGCTACTGCCAGGCGGGCCAGATCATGTCTGCCACGGCGCTGCTCACTACCACGCCCAAGCCGACCGACGAGGAGATCGACGCGGCGATGAACGGCAATCTGTGCCGCTGCGCCACCTACATCCGCATCAAAAAGGCGATCAAGGTCGCCGCCGGTCTGGAGAAGGCTTGATCATGGACGGCGAGATCCTGCGCGACCCGACCCGTCGCTTTGTCCTGCAGTCCGGGGCCGCCGTCGGCGGTGGCCTGCTGCTCAGCTTCACCATGTCCTCTGAAAGCCGCGCGGCGGGCGACACCAAGATCAACGCCTATGTCCGCATCGCGCCAGACGGCAAGGTGACTATCGCCTCCAAGGTTCCCGAGGTGGGGCAGGGGATCAAGACGGCCCTGCCGATGCTGATCGCCGAGGAGCTGGATGTCGACTGGTCGGCGGTCACAGTCGAGCAGGCGATCGCCGACACCAAGGTTTACGGACGCCAGGTGGCCGGCGGCAGCATGGCCACGACGCTGGAGTATGACGGGCTGCGCCGGGTGGGCGCGACGGTCCGCGCCCTGCTGATCGCCGCCGCCGCCGCGCGCTGGAACGTCCCGGCCGACAGCCTGACGACCGAGCCGGGCGTCGTGGTCCACGCCGCCAGCAAGCGCCGCGCGTCCTATGGCG